>Ga0265313_10000397_pt1 | contig 46777 bp, 39 predicted proteins | sample 4123metaG_FD_203122 | JGI IMG/M metagenome (GOLD analysis project Ga0265313, IMG submission 203122) | Rhizosphere microbial communities from Carex aquatilis grown in University of Washington, Seatle, WA, United States - 4-1-23 metaG | ecosystem: Host-associated > Plants > Roots > Rhizosphere >... | reverse complement strand
CGTTCCATTGGGTCTCGTCGGGTTCCACTGAATTCAACCTCGATTATAAAGTTTCATTCACGGCAAAAGAGGTCGCGGCAAAGAAAGCCGATTATAACTACAAGTTTCAGAACCCGATGTTGTCGGAGCGCGAGGGCCTGAGCGTGTTCGCCAAAGACGCCACGGGCAAAATCTTTCACACCTATTCGGCCTACGCCCGGGGGCTAGACCTGGTAAATACGGCGTACAACTATCTCGACCTCGTGCCAAAAGGCCGGGACGAGGGTGGTCGCGGCCTATTTTGGGTGCGGCGTCACGACGAATACAAAGGTTAAGCGGGAGGAGCTGGGCGAAGCGACTCGCGTCTACTGCAGACGCGTTTCGACCGCGGCGCCATTGTAGCGGATCGTGACGGCTGGCGTCGGCGTCGCGGAATAGCCTGTCGCACGGTCGGGCGAGACGAGCACGATGTTAAACGTGCGCTCGGTCACCATGCCGCGGTAGCCGCCTTCACGTTGGCCGATGGTGAGCGTGCGCGTGGCGTTCTTCCACGCGATCGGCGTGCGAGCGAACGCGCCCTTCTCGTAGCTGTAGGTGAGGCCGTCGTCCTCGTAGAGTTTGAACTGGCCGTCGGCGCCGGCGTAAACGCGCAGCGTGATCGGATCGCCGGGCCTTTCGCCGACGTATTGGATCGCGGGGCCGGTCGGGATGATCGCGCCGGCGCGAACGTAAACCGGAAGCGAGTCAAACGGCGCGGGCGCGTCGAGCGTCTGGCCGCCTTTCAACGGCGCGCCGGTCCAAAAATCATACCACGTGGCGCCGACCGGCAGGTAGACGGAACGGTTGCGAGCCTGGTAGCTCGTGACGGGCGCGACAAGAAACGCGGGACCGAACATGTATTCGTCGTCGAGCGTGCTCGCGGATTTGTCGGCGGGAAAATCCATGACGAGCGGGCGCATGATCGTCGCGTCATCCTGCGTGACGGCGCCGGCGAGCGAATAGATGTAGGGGATGAGCGCGTACCGCAGCTTGACGAATTTCAGCTCGGACCGGTAGATGGGGCTGTTTTCGTCGCCGAGGTTGTACATTTCGCGGAGCCGCTGCTGGCCATGGACGCGCAGGACGGGGCAGAACGTGCTGAATTGGAACCAACGGCTGTTCAGCTCGAGCCAGCTCGCCATGTCCTCGGGCTTTGGGTCGGTGGCATACTTCGCCTGCATGAGGTAGCCGCCGGTGTCGGTCGTCCAATACGGCAATCCCGCGATCGCGAAGCCCAGGCCGGCGGGGATTTGCTTCCGCAGCGCGGTCCACGTCGAGGTCACGTCGCCCGACCAACTGAGCGCGCCGTAGCGCTGCTCGCCCATGAAGCCGGAACGCGTGAGGATGAAGACGCGCTGGTCGGGAGCTGCGGCGCGCTGGCCTTCGTAGAGCGCCTTCGCGGTCATGAGCGCGTAGCCGTTTTGCATCCGCGCACCGGAGCCCATACCGGTCGGCGTCATGTGGGTGGCGTAGCTTTCCTGGCCCGGCGGCGACATGATTTCCGGCTCGGTCGCGTCCATCCACCAGGCGTCGATGCCCTTGCTAAAGAGCGCAGTGTTTACCTGATCCCAGAACATTTTCCGCCCGCCCGCCTGGAACGGATCGACGTAGGCGTAGAGCCGATTGTCGCGCAGGATGCCTTCCCTGAGCGTGGGCTGGAAGAGATAGCCGCCCCTGTTCAGGGCGTCGAAGTTGTCCGTGCCCTCGTAGAACTTGCCCCAGATCGAGATCATGATGTGCGCGTGCGCGTCGTGGACCGCCTTGATCATGCCGACCGGATCGGGGAATTTTTTCGGGTCGAAGCGGTGCGATCCCCAGTCGTTTACCGGCTCGGTCGTCCAATACTGCCAGTCCTGCACGATGTTGTCCAAAGGGATTTGGCGGCTGCGAAAACCCGCGAGCGCATCGAGCAACTGCCGCTGGTTGACGTAGTGGTCGCGCGACTGCCAGAGGCCGAACGCCCATTGCGGAAGCATCGCCGCCCGGCCGGTGAGCGTGCGGAAGCCGGCGACGACCGAGTCGAGTGCGGGTCCGGCGACGAAATAATAATCGATGCCGTCGCCGACGTTGGACCAGAGCGTTGTCGCGGTGTCGGGCTGCGGCCGCGGGAGTTTCCAGAAGAAACGCATCACGTTCGAGCGCTCGCCGTCGGTGTCGATGCGCAGCGAATAGTGTTTGCCGGCTTCGAGGCGGACGCGGAACTGGTCGTATTCGGGCAGCCAGTCCTGGCGCCAGCGATCGACCATGAGCTTGCCGTCGAGCCAGACCTTGATGCCGCCGTTGGAGTAGGCCTGAAACTTATACTCGCCGGTCACCGGCGCGGCGAGCTCGCCGACCGTGCGTGTCGGCAAATGCAGGCCGTAAGACTGCCGGCTGCCGCCGCCGCCGAGCGGCGACCCGAAGCCGATCGCCGCGGACGTGATCGTGGACTCAGGGGCGCCGGTCGTCGGGTTTACGTTGCCCGTGGTGAGGCCGCCGACTTCGCCGCCGGCGTTGTAAAGCGCAGTGTCCGGGATCGGCTCGAATGGGCGGAGGTCGCCGAAGCGGGTGAAGGAGGCGTTGTCCCAGAGCAGGCCATAGCCGCGGCTGGAGACGAGGCAGGGCACGGCGATGACCGTGTTGCGCTGCCAGAGATCGATGTCCCAGCCCTTGAGGTCGACGATGCCCATCTGCAACTGGCCGAGGCCGTGCAACGATTCGTCGTCGTGGCCGAGCCATTGCTGACGGACGTGGAAGGTCTTTTCGCCCATCACCTCGGCGGGCTCGAGGTCGCGGCCGCCGCTTTTTTCCGCGAGGATCGGCTGGCCGGCGGCATCGAGGAACGTGACCGCGCCGGTGGCGAGAGTGACGCGCGCCTGAACCTTGCCGGTGGCGAGCGTGGTCGTGCCTGCTGCCGAGGCGACAGTCCAGCCGACGGGCGCGGATTTCGGCGGCAGCACGGCGATGCCGGTGCGCGTGAAAAATGCGCGGTCCTTCGCATAGGCGACGCGGATGATGTTGTCGGCGCGGACCTCAAGCTTGAGGAAGTTGCCGGCGATCGGAAGCACGATGCCGTCGGGGAGCATCTCGACTGCATCGGCGGCTTGCGCCCGCGTGAACGAAACGGCGGAGCCGATGGCCAGGATGACGAGGAGAAGCAGACGCTCAACGAGTTTCATGGGGGCGGCAACGCGTCATGGAGGCGGGGGTATGGCCCTGATCCTTTTTTTCAAGATTTGGCAAAGGGGCCACCAGAGATCTGCTATAACGGGGGAAGATTGAAAATGAAATATCACACAATGCCATCGAGCCCAACCCTTGAGCGACAAGCGCAAAAGGGGCATCGCCATAGGTGGTTCGCCCGGTTACATCGCGTGGGTGTCCGGCGTCTTAGGTCCGACACCCCGCGTTCATGGCCCAATTCTCGAAGATCTCCATCCGCGGACGAGGCGTTTTGCCGCTCCTAATAGCCTCCTTGGCCGGGTGGCCGCAGCGCGCAACCAGGGCCGAGGACAGTCTCGTCTACAAATACGAGGACTACCGCGAGGCGGGCGGCCGGATTGCGGTGCGGGAGCAGGCGGGGTCGGCGACCCAGGACTTCACGCCGGAGATGAGCCTGAAACTTTCCGGCATCGTCGATGCGATAACGGGCGCCACGCCGACGGGCCAGCCGGCAGCCGCGGGTTCCAACCAGGTCCCGCTCACACAGCTCAACGAACGGCGGAAGGAATGGAGCGGCGATCTCTCGTTCCGCGTCTCAAACTTCTCCGTCGACGCGGGCTTCGCCGACAGCCGCGAAAGCGACTATGTTTCCGCGGGCTGGTCCATCAATACCACCACCGAATTCAACCAAAAGAACACAACCTTGCTGTTGGGCGCCGCCGGGACCTCGGATCGCGTGGAGGTTTTCTTCGAGCCGGCGTACCTTCCGAAGCACACGGCGGACGGCATCGCCGGCGTGACGCAGCTCCTCGACCCGCTCACTTCAGTTTCGCTCGCACTTTCATGGGGTCGCGCCACGGGGTATCTCGGCGAACAGCACAAGCTCGTCGAGAAGACCATTTCCTTTCTCCCCGGTGTCTCCCTTCCGGAGAGCTTCGGAGAAAATCGGCCGGATGCCAAGGATCATGGCAGCGCCGTCGTCTCCCTGAACCGGGCCTTCCCCTCCGTCTCGGGCGCTGTTGAGGGCAGCTATCGGCTTTATCGCGACACGTTTGGCGTGACCGGCAGCACGATCGAACTCGCCTGGTTCCAGCACATCGCGGCGAAGTTCATGCTTTCGCCCTCACTGCGCCTCTACGACCAGACCGCGGCCGCCTTCTACCACTACAATCTGGACCAGACCTCGATTGTCCCAACCCGGACGCCAACCGGAAACGGGCCCTACTATTCCTCGGATTATCGGATTTCGGCGTTGGGCAGCTTCTCGGTGGGCGCGAAGGCGGTTTGGAAGACCTCGGACCGGCTGCAATTCGACGCGGCCTTCGAGCGCTATCAGATGCGGGGTCGGGACGGGGTGACGCCCCAAAGCGCCTATCCCCTGGCCTCCATCATGACCGTGGGCGTGAAAATCTCCTGGTAAGCCATGGCCTGGCACGCGTCATCCCCGAAACCCGCCCAGCCCGACCGCGTGCAAGGCAGTCTTTCCGGGCTGTTGCGCCGTTTGGCGTTTCCGGCGCTCGGAACCCAGTGCGAAGTGCAGTACGTCGCTCCCGGCGGCGATGGGCAGGCCGGGGCTTTCGAGCGCGCAGCCGTCGGCTGGGTTCAGGCTTTCGAGGCAAAGTATTCCCGCTTTCGTCCCGAGAGCCTTCTCAGCCGGATCAACGCCGCGGCGGGGCGCGAGTGGGTCGGGGTCGATGCTGAGACGGAGGGAATGTTCAAGCTCTGCGACACGATCCAGTTTATGACGCAGGGGATCCTCGATCCAACCGCCCTGCCGCTGATTCGCCTCTGGGATTGGAAGGCCCAGCCCGCCTCGATTCCCAAGGGCGAGTCGATAGCGGCGGCGCAGCGACTCGTTGGCTGGGCCAAGGTGCAGCGCCAGCCGGGCCGGGTCTTTCTCCCCGAGGCTGGCATGGCGCTCGATTTCGGCGGATTCGGCAAGGAGTTCGCTGTCGACATCGTGGCCGACATTGCGGGCGATCATGGCATCGCGGATGCGCTGATCGATTTTGGGCGCGACATCCGGGCGGTCGGGGCGCCTCCCGGGCGCCCCGCCTGGCATATCGGCCTGGAAGACCCTCAGAGTCCCGGAGCGCCCTGGGCGAGCATCTCGTTCAGCGGGAGCCGTGGCATCGCCTCCTCCGGCGACACGGTTCGAAGCTTCGTAATCGATGGGCGCCGCTTCGGCCACATCATCGATCCCCGAACGGGCTGGCCCGTCGCCAACGGCTGCACGCAGGCCACTGTCATCGCCGGAACCTGTCTTCACGCAGGCGTGCTCTCCACAACCGCATTTGTTCTCGGAGTTCCCCGGGCCATTCCGTGGATCGAGTCATTCCCCGGCGCCGAGGGGTCGCTATTGACGGCACAATCCCGGGCCCAGACGCGGGGCTTCTACAACTATGTTGTCTCGAGTTAAATCGATTGCGGCCGCCGCCCTTTGCCTGCTTGCGACTTCCGCGGCCGCACAGGTGGGGCCGGGCGACGTCTTTCCCCGCTTCGAGGCCGCCGGATTCGAGGGAATCCTCCCGGCCATGGCCGGGAGGGTTGTTCTGGTCGATTTTTGGGCGTCGTGGTGTGCGCCCTGCCAGGCTTCATTTCCAGCCTACGCCCGGCTGAATGGGGACTATGGGCCCCGCGGACTCGTCGTCCTCGCGGTCAGCGTCGATCAAAGCTCGGACGCTTGCGCCGCGTTTGTCCGAAAGTTAAGTCCCCCGTTTCCGGTCGTGCGCGATCTCCGACAAAAGCTGGTGAGCGACGTCAACGTCCCGACGATGCCGTCGAGTTACCTCCTGGGCCGGGATGGCCGGGTGCGTTTTGTTCACGCTGGCTTCTATGGAGAGCGGACGGAGCGCGAATTGCGCCAGGAAATCGAACTGCTCCTTCGAGAAAGCGCGCCGGATAAATGAAGGCGACCAGGCCAAACCTCCTTGGAATTGCCCTCGGCCTTGCGGCCGCGGGCCTGCTGGGCGGCTGCGCCTCCACCGCCATGATCCGCGTGCATCCCTGGGAGCGCGCGGCACTGTCCGATGAGGCGATGAACCCCGATCGCGACCCGCTGGGATCATCCCTGGCGGACCACGTCCATGTCTCGCGGGAGGGTTCCTCGGGAGGCCGGTCGGTTGGCGGGGCCGGCTGCGGTTGCAATTAGCGGGCCCTGTGATTGACTATGGGTGAAACCCCCGGACGCCGGCTGGCGTCATAGTGACGACGACTCACCCGCGGTCCGTTCGCTCCAACCCCATGAAATTGCCCTACGCCTTCCATCGCTGCTGTTTGCGATTGAATGTGCCGGTGGCGGCGCTTCTGGCCTTGCTGCAGCGGAGTCCCGCAGCGCGCCTGATCGTGGCCGGGAGCGAGTACGCTGCCGCTTCTCCCGCCGGGGCCGTGCTCCGGTCCGCTGCCGCTGTTGCCGCGTCCCTCGGAGCGATCAACGCCATGAGCGGTGCGACCACGCTGATCGAGTCCAATAACCAGCCGAGCCTTAGCATTCCGGCCGGATCCGCCATGCAGCCCCTGGTCTTCGGGGTGAACAATACGATCAATATCGGCTCATGGCGGGTGACGGGATCGATGCCCCCCGGCCTGAGCCTGGTTGCCGCAGAGGGTGGAGCCAGTCTCGCGGGACCGGGGGTGCTGGATGCCACGAATCCCAAAAACGACATCTTCAACACGACCCCGATCCTGGAGGGAACGCCGACCTCGGCAGGCAGCTACACCTTCACGCTCCAAGCCTTCGAATTTGGCGGACTGCAGGGCCTCGCCTCCAATGTCTTCAGCTACACGGTCACGGTGACCGGGAGTACAAGCGGCGGGGGAAGTTCGGGAGGGGGAGGTTCCGGGGGCACAAGTTCGCCGCCTCCCACGATCAATTTTCAGCCCATACCCAGGGTTGCCGTGGATGGGCACAGCAACGGCGACACGATCACGCTCGCGGCGGGAACCAGCGGACTCTTCCAGGTCGCTGTCCGTTACAGCGCGACGGACGCTTCCAAGAATCTTTCCGGGATCCGCTACAACCTGTGGAATCCGCCGTCGGGAAGCCTCCTGGCGTTTGCCGGACTCTTCTCAAACGGCGGCGGCTTTTTCAACGAGTCGGGCGGATACGGCGAGGTCGACCAAGTCGTCACCCTCAGCCCCGGCGATTGGTACTTCTGGACTGACGTCCAGGATTCCAACGGCAACTATGCAACCACAGGGGCGTGGGCATCGGCATACGTCATTCACGTTGTTCAGGGCAAGGGCTCAACCACCTCAACGACGCCCGCGCCAACGACCCTGCCGGGCGATGCTCCGCCCAACGCGATGATCGCCGTCGACGGCCACAGCAACGGCGACACGATTGCCATTTCCAAGGGCGGCAGCGCGACGGTGACGATCCGGTATTCGGCGACCGACTCTTCGAACAACCTTTCGGGCATCCGTTACAACATCTGGAATCCCCCGTCCGGAAACCTGGCTCCTTTCGCAGGTTATTTTTCCAATGGGAACGGATTTGTCCCGCAGACCGGAGGGTCCGGGCAGGTCGGCCAGATCGTGAGCCTGACGGCCGGCGATTGGTATGTCTGGACCGACGCCCAGAATTCGAACGGGGACTACACCACGACTGGCGCGTGGTCGGCCGCATACGTCCTCCACGTGGTCGCGCAGTGACTGCGGAGTCCGGGCGGTCGGGCTAAGGCTTGGCAGCCGTCAAGCCTGCCTGGAAGTCTGCTGCGTCTGCCGCAGGGAAGGCAAGCCGCACAATGACGGCGCCGAGCACGACGGCGTAGACGATCGCGATCGCGGCCCCATGAAAGTAGTTCACGAGCCAGTTCGATGTTCCGGCAAAATGGCCCAGGATGTAGCCAAATAGCGCGATCAAGGCTGTCCGCCTGCACGCGAAGGAAACAATAGCGAACGCCGCCAGAATATAGACGGCATCGAAGGCGAACCAAACCAGCGGTCCCTGTGCCATGAAGTATCGAAACAGGTGGTTGGCCTCATCGGTGATTCCGGGATTGTGCCAGTAGGCCTCGGGCTGGCTTATCGCTCCCGTGAAGAAATTGAAGAGGATCACGCAAACCATGACCCAGCGGAGACGTTTGACGATGACGTCCGGGGTGAATCCTAGCGGTTCTGTGTTTGTTGTCATGAATGAACTATAGCAGATCATCCCCGCCGTTCGCATGTGCCGGTCGTCAGGTCCATGACCGTGACTTTTGGGTAACAGCCTGCTAGAGCGTTTTCAATCGGGCGATGGCCGCGCGAGCGGCGGAATTTGCTGGATCGAGTCCGAGCGCGGCATTCCAGGCGGCGCGGGCGGCGGAGCGATCGTCCTTGTTCTCGAATATCATGGCGAGGCGCAGGCAGGCGCTCAGGCCCTGGGCGGGATCGCGGCGGCCGATTTCTTCGGCTTGGGCCAGGGCTCGGGAATTGCTGCCGAGCGGCCAGGGAGCCTGGGCATAGAACCTCATCAGCGCATCACGGGCCTTCAGGCTGTCGGGATTCAATTCGAGCACCTTCTTCATCGCGTCCCGGCCGCGGATGGCTTGGAAAAAAGAATGGTCATGCTCTGCAATCAGAAGACAGACCCCGCCATATTCGCCGAGATATGCGGAATTGTTCGGGGCCAGGGCAACGGCCTTTGCAAACCAGGATGCGGCTTCTGTGAGGGCTTGGCTTCCGCTTCCATATCGAAAAGTCATGCCGAGGTAATAGCACGCAACGGCGTTCCTGGGATCGACCGCGACGATGTGATCGAGCGCGGCCTTGGCTTCGGGGAATTTCCCCTCGGCATAAAGCCTGATCGCGTCGTCTGTTGGTGTCTCAGCGCATGCGCATGAGATCGCGCAGGCGAATAGGGCGATCCTGAGCCGCTTCATCGAATCCTCAATCAGGCCGGCGGTGGCTCCCCGCCTTTTCGACGACGGCAGAAGATCGGCAGGACGACAAGGGCGCCTACGCATAGCCACGCGAAAAGATCGCCCACGCGCGAATAGACTGTGCGCACGCCGCGGATCGGAACGTACGCGACGATCGTTTGGGCGCCGCTGAAGTAATCCGCCTTCGCCAAGGTTCTTCCGAGGTAATCGACCGCGAGCGAGCGTCCGTTGCTGACGTCGCGGACAAGGTTGCTGCCGTTCTCCACGGCCCGAAACACGGCCATCTGCGTGTGCCAAGGGTCTATCGCCTGCCAATCGTTGGATGGCGCGATGATCAGGTCGACGCCGGCGCGGCCCGCCTGCTGAATGAGCGATGGGAATGCCAGGTCGAAGCAAATGAAGGATCCGATGCGGCCCAGCGGGGTATCCGCGTAGCGCATCGGATTTCCATTCGTCTGCATGCAATCCGCTTCGCCGCCGGGCACCGGGCGGGACTTCCAGTACTCATAGAGCACGCGGCCGTCCGGCCCGATAAGGAATATCTTGTTCTGGATGGGCTTTGATTGGCCTGGGTCGAGGGTATTCAATGCCATCCCGAGATAGATGTGATTCCTTGCGGAAAACTCCGAAGCTTTGCCGACGAGGGCCGGCTCATCCGCCCTGAGCACTGCGGCCGCTCCCTCGCGCCAAAATACGAGGCGCGCGCCGGCCGCGGCCTCCCGTTCGCTCATGGCAAAGAGCCTGTCCTGTCTGCGCGCCGTGTCGGCCCTCACGGAAGCCCACTCCTCGGCGCTCAGGGGTTGCCGGTTCCAAAAGCGGTTTTCCGCGCCCTGGCTGGGAAACGTCCGGTACCCGCCTGCTGCGATGCCCGCGACCCGCTGGTATCCGGCCGGCGGCTCGGACAACAGCAAGCGCGCGCTGCCAAAGACATAAACTCCGGCGAGCACGCCGGCAAACAGGATCACGCCCCGCCGAATGCGCCGCCATTCGAAATCCATTTCCCACGCCCAATTGGCGACGGGGCCGAGCCACGAAACGAGGAAGGAGATCCCATAGAGCCCCGTGACCGACGAAAGCTGCATGATCGGGAGGTTTCCGTATTGTGAGTAACCCGAGGCGCACCAGCTTCCGTAGGGACTGAAGGAGCTTAGGAAAAAGTCCAAACTCGCGATCGTGCACGGAAAGAGGAGCGTGGATGCGAAGCCTTGGACGCGCCGACTCGCCCATCGATCGATTCCGTAGGGGGCGAGGCCGAGAAGGGCGCTCCCCATGCCCATGCCAAGAGTTCCCTGGAGCGGCAGCGGCACCATGCCCCAAAGCTGGATCAGCCACGCCAGGAATAGAACCAACCAGGCCGGGATCCATGCAAACCGTCCCCGCGCTGTGCGGGTGTAGCGCAGCAGGAATACCGGAGCGAGCCAGGCGGCCAGCCAGACGTTGTAGTGGCCGTAGGCGAAGGCCAGCAGCAGGCCTCCTGCTGCGAGTGTCCAGACAGGAAGCGAGCGCGGGATCGATGGGGTGCCGGCATTTCTCATGGGAAGGTTTTAACGGCCGAACGATACCAAATCCTTCCCGCTGGCCGCATGTGCCGGTCGTCAGGCCCCCGACCGTGACTTTTGGCAGCCGGCCAGCCTGTGCCATAAACTATCCGGGCTAAAGAAGGCCCAATTCCCGGGCGCGCAGCGCCGCCTGGGTGCGGTCGAGCACCTGCAGTTTCCCAAGCACCTGGCTCATGTGGTTTTTCACGGTCCCCTCGGAGATGTTCAGCTTGCGGCCGATTTCCTTGTTGCTCATGCCGTCAGCGAGGCATCGCAGCACTTCCAGTTCCCGCGGGGAAAGGGGTTCGTTCAAGTTTCCGGCCTGCGGGGACGGAAACCGCTGCGCCTGCCGGCCAAACTCGGCGACAAGCTTGGTCGCGACCGAGGGCTGGAGCCAGGTCTCGCCGCGTGCGGCGAGCCGGATTGCCTCGCACAGCTTGTCGGACGGCGAATCCTTGAGAAGAAAACCCGTCGCGCCTGCGCGCAGCGCGGCAAAGACTTCGGCATCCTCCTCGAAGGTCGTCAGCACGATCACTTTCACGGAAGGCGCCTCCGCCCTGATCCGCCGGGTCGCCTCGACGCCCCCAAGATTCGGCATGCGGAGATCCATGAGGACGACGTCGGGGGAATTCTGCCGGATAGCCTCCAGCGCTTCGTTCCCATCGCCCGCCTCGCCCACGATCTCGAAATCCTTCTGCTGGCCCAGGATCAGGCGAAGCCCCTCCCGGAACATCGCCTGGTCATCCACGAGAAGGAGCCTGAGCCTCTTCAAACCGGTATCTCCACTTGAAGGCTGAAACCGCCGCCAGGCGAATCTTCCGCGATCACGCGGCCCCCCAAGGCGGTGATTCTCTCCCGGAGGCCCGCCAGTCCCTGGCCGGCGGGAGCGCCCGCCGCGCCGCGGCCGTCGTCCTTGACCCGCACGAATACCCGGCCGGGATCGCGGAAGTCGAGGATCACACGGACCGTCTCCGCGTGCGAGTGCTTCCGGACATTCGTAAGGGCCTCCTGCGCGGCCCGAAAAAGGGCGTGCTCAGCCTCCGGGGCGAGAGGCCTGGCCTCCCCTGCGATCTCAAGCGAGACGGCCGCTCCCCAGCCGTCCGTCGCGGATGCGAGGTCGCGCAGACGGGCGGCCAAGGGAACCGGGGCGCGGTCTGCCTGGAGGGCTCCCACCGACCGCCGGACTTCGACCAGTGCCTCGCGGGCGAGATCCTGCGCCTTGGCAACCGCCTCGAGCGACCGACCCGGATCGGCGGCGTGGATTGCCCGGGCCGCCTGAAGCTGCACGTGAATCGTCGTCAGGAAATGCCCCAGGCTGTCGTGAATTTCACGGGCCAGCCGATTTCGTTCCTGGATCACCGCCAACTTTTCAACCTCGGCCGCAAGGAGCTCGGCGCGGGCCCGCGCGGCCTTTTCCCTCAATGCAATCCACGTGAAGATGATGACGAACCCGAAGGACGGCAGCATCGATATCGACCAGCGGATCAGCGCGCCGACGCCCCAAAACCGACCCTCGACGGCAAGCATCATTCCGTACAGCAAGACGACGCCCACGCCCGCCGGCACGGGATCGAGAAGGGTCACGGTCGCCGCGACCAGGGGAAACACGCAGAGGACCATTTCGCCGTCGAGGCGGCTCGTGAATAGGATCCCAAAAAGAAAACCCCCTTGCAGGCAGAGAAATAGGGCCCTTTGCCATCCGCCCATATGCCGGCGAAAATGCATGTAATCTATCGTCCCCAGGAGGGAGTAGATGACCCCGAGTGCGAGGCACCATTCGCCGTTTCCGGTGTGAATTCGAATTGCCCCGTCCACGATTGAGGCGACATAGGCCAGGGCCACCGTGGCCGCAAAGGCGAGAGACGGGATGCAACGCCAGTCGAAGAGGCGTCTAATCGAGGAAATCATGGCTCATTCTACCATGGGGAAGGTCAAAATGGCATGTGCCGAACGTCATGGTTATCACAGGGATTCAGGAATATCGAGAGTTGTCGGTCGCGGGGGAATCCGGCAGCGAGCCCGGCAATGTGACAGGAAGGTTACATTGCGCGCCGACGGGAGCCTAGGGCCCCTTAGTCGCTTGCTCGACCGAGCCTGCGGCATTTCGTTCGTCATCGACATTTCCCATCCTCATGCCTCCCGATGATCCTGTCGACGACAGCCAACTCATAAGACGCGTCCACCGCGAGCTCATCGACGACTACGACGAGGAGCTCGAAATGGAGCGCGACGACTGGGAGAAGCTGTCCCCGGACGCCGCCCTGCGGCCGCTGGAGCACGACGCCGACCGCGAGACGCGGAACCTGTATTTCAAGGAGCTTTTCCGTCTCCAGGGGGAGCTGGTCAAGATGCACGATTGGATCGTCGAGTCGGGCCACCGCCTGGTGATCGTGTGCGAGGGCCGCGATGCCGCCGGGAAGGGCGGCGTCATCAAGCGCATCACCCAGCGTCTCAATCCACGCGTGGCCCGGGTGGCGGCGCTGCCCGCGCCCTCCAATCGTGAAAAGACCCAGTGGTATTTTCAGCGGTATGTCGCGCATCTCCCGGCCGCCGGCGAGATGGTGCTCTTCGACCGGAGCTGGTACAACCGCGCCGGCGTGGAACGTGTGATGGGCTTTTGCAGCGACGCGGAGTACGAGGAATTCTTCCGGTCGGTGCCCGAGTTCGAAAAGATGCTCGTTCGCTCGGGGATCCAGATGATCAAATACTGGTTCTCAATCCCGGACGAGGAGCAGGAATTCCGCTTTCGCTGCCGGATCAACGATCCCCTGAAACAGTGGAAGCTGAGCCCGATGGACCTCGAGTCTCGCAAGCGCTGGGAGCTTTACACGAAGGCCAAGGAAGTGATGTTCGAGCGAACGCACCTACCGGAGTCTCCATGGTGGGTCGTCCAGGGAGCCGACAAGAAGAAGGCGCGGCTCAACTGCATCCACCACCTCCTCTCCCAGGTGAAATATTCCGAGGTCAAGCACGAGCAGGTCACCCTGCCGCCGCGCGTTCACCACCCGGATTACCGGCGCGAGCCGATCCGGCCGGAGATGATAGTGCCGGAAATCTATTGAGCGTGGGTGCGGTATGCCGGCTTCGGCCGGCTTTGCTTCGCACCTGAAGGTGTTCTCGCCGAGCGGAATGGCTGCGGTTAGTAGGGTTTTACCCCATCGCCAATAGTCGGTTCCAGGCGCTTAATGGCTGCGAGCCGCACGCTCCGATTGATCGTGAAGCCGCAGCTCGCAATATCCCGGCAACGATGTTAGATTTTGGAATCCCCCGCAAGGTGACTGACGGAAACACACAACTTTTCAGGACCGCCCGCGCCGGGCTTTCCGCGCGCTATCTGACGGCGCTTCGCAGGCACCTCGGGGACAGGCGCGCGGGCAAAGGCAACCGTGCGCAATCCATGGGCCGCGCCGCGCTGGCCGGCGGCATGGCGACGCTGGACCTGGCGATCATGCACGAGGAGGCTGTGGTCGCGCTGGCTCCGTCGCACGATTTCACGGACGCGCGCAACGGCCCGCTCAAGCGGGCCGGCGTCTTTTTTACCAATGCGCTCATGCCCATCGAGGCGGCGCAGCGGGCCACGCGGGAGACCAACGGGCATCTGCGGCAACGCAACGAAATGCTCCGGGTGCACACGGCGGATCTGGCTACTGGAAACCGCCGCCTGGAGCGCGAGATCAAACGGCGCAAGGCCGGGGAAGAGGCCGTCATAAAGGTGAAGGAGCAGTATCGGCAGCTCCTTCTGCAGTCCCACGTGATGCAAAAGAAGCTACGCCGGATGACGCACCAGATCATTCTTGCGCAGGAGGAGGAGCGAAAGGAGATCAGCCGCGAATTGCACGACGAAGTCGTGCAGACGCTGGTTGGCATCAATGTGCAGCTTTCGGCCCTGGGAAAGGGAGCCTCGGTGGGCCTCCATGCGCTCAAGGAGAAAATTGCGCTCACCCAGCGATTGGTGGAGAATTCGGTGAACGCGGTGCATCGGTTTGCCCGGGAACTCAGGCCTGCGGTGCTCGACGATCTCGGGCTCATCCCGGCCCTTCACACCTATTGCAAGGGCCTTGCGGCGCGGAAGAACATAAAGATCGACCTGAAGGCCTTCAGCGGAGTCGAAGGCCTCGGCAGCGCCAAGCGAACGGTGCTGTACCGCGTGGCTCAGGAGGCGCTGACCAATGTCGTCCGGCATGCGCAGGCCACCCAGGCGAGCGTGGAAATCCGCGAGGTTCCTGGCCGGGTCCGGATGGAGATCAGCGACGACGGAAGGTCGTTTCCCGTCGAACAGACTCTGCAAGCAAGAAATCCCAATAGGCTGGGCCTCCTTGGCATGAGGGAGCGGGTCGAAATGGTCTTCGGAACGCTTGCCATCAAATCTGTGCCCGGGAAGGGTACAACGGTGTGCGCGGAAATCCCATCCAATCGCGAAAAAATCAAAAAATGATCCCTGCCAAACAAATCACCGTCCTTCTTGCCGAAGATCACGCCATCGTGCGCCAGGGCCTGTGCGCGCTCCTTAATGCTGACGGGCATTTTCAGATGGTCGGCGAGGCGCGGACGGGCCGCGAGGCGGTGGAAATGGCGCGCGCGCTTCGGCCCGACGTCATCCTGATGGACATTGCAATGCCGGTCCTGAACGGCCTTGAGGCGACGCGGCAGATCCTCTCCGCCGATCCGACCGCGAAGGTGCTCGTTCTATCGGCGCACAGCGACGACGAGTACATCGAGCGCATGAATGCCGCGGGCGCAGTCGGGTTTCTGGAAAAGCAGACTTCCGCCGAGATACTCACCCGGGCGATTCATGAAGTGGCCAAGGGGAAGCCGTTCTTCAGCCCGGCCATAGCCAAGCGAATGGCCGACGGCAGGGGAAGATCGCGAAACCGCGACGGCCTGCCAAAGGCCGGCGGCACGAAGCTGACTTCGCGCGAGTCAGAGGTCCTCCAACTCGTGGCGGAAGGGCAGGCGAACAAGCAGGTCGCCTCAGTCCTGAATATCAGCATCAAGACGGTCGAGAAGCACCGGCAGCACCTCATGGACAAGCTGAACATCCACGACACCGCCGGGCTCACGCGCTACGCGATCTCCGCGGGCGTGATAGAGAACAGCGTCCAGCTGACAATCAGCTGAGCGGGCGGCGCGGGGCGAGGCCCGATGGCGGGACTTCACGCGCTGGCGACCTGGAGTCCGCCGGCAGGGCGGATGGGGTCGAACCAGGCGGTTGGCTGCGCATCCAGGCCAAATTCGGGGCAGGCCTCGGCGAGGAGCGTGCGGAGCTTCCCGCGCGCCCGCGCTATCCGGCTTTTCACGGTGCCGACGCTGATCCCGAGTTCCCGGGCTATCTCGTCATAGGAGCGGTTCAGCTGGTTGCGGAGCGTGAGAATCTCGCGGGGCCGTTCGCCGAGGCGGGACATGCATGCCGCCACGAGGTCGGTAAATTCGCCGGAGACCGCCTCCCGGGCCGGGTTCGCCGCTTCGGACGCCACAAGATCCGCAAAGGTCGCCTCGTTGCCCTCGCCGAATGCGCAATCGAGGGAAAGGGTCAGGTGGCGGCGGCGGCGGAAGGAATACCAGTAGCGGTTGCGCGCGAGGTTGAGGGTGATGCGGTGCAGCCAGGTCGCGAGGGAGGCGTCGCCGCGGAATCTCGCGAGCCCGCGGTGCGCCCGGATGAAGGTGTCCTGCGTAATCTCCTCGGCGTCGCTGCGGTTCTTGAGCATGGAGAATGCGACGGCAAAGGTGCGCTCCCGGTGACGAGCCATGATTTCGACGAATGCCGTTTCGTCGCCGGCATTGAAGCCGCGCGCCAGCTCGGCGTCATACAGCGCATTCTGGCGCGATGAGGCTGCGCGATTGGCGGCATCGGTGGGGGCGGGAGCCGGCCCGGAGGATAGGTGGCGTTGAGCGGAGGAGGACATGCCCCAAGACTAGCAGGGCCGCCTTCCGCGGACTATGGGGTGTTGTCCTGATCCGGCTTCCGTCCGGTCGCTTTCTCGAGGGGCGCCGCCCGGCCTGGGAGGCGCGGGCGCGGCAGGGTAGGTCAGTGCCCCATATCGGCCAGACCGCACCTGGAGTACCCTCTCGCCCTAAACCCATGAAAATAAAAAACCTGCCAGCCCTGTTCGCCCTTATTGCCAGCCCCATCGCGCTGTTTGCCTCGTCCGGTACCGATAGCAAGATCGAGGATGCCGCCAAGGCCTCCTATAACTTCCGCACCGTCCTTCAGGACCATGTCAATGTGAAGGCGAACGACGGCGTCGTCACGCTTTCCGGCTCCGTGCAGGACAAAGGCGACAAGGACCTCGCCGAGGACACCGTTGAAAACCTTCCGGGAGTCATGGGCGTGAAGAACGAAATCGCGATCCTTCCGACCTATCCCGAGCATTCGGATTCATGGATCGCCTTCAAGATCCGGACCCAGCTCCTCGTCAAGGCCAATGTCAGCGCCACGTCCACCACGGTCGCCGTGCAGGACGGAGTCGTCACGCTCGGCGGCACTGCCGACAACATCGCCCAAAAGGAACTCACCGAGGTTTACGCCAAGGAAATCGACTGGGTGAAGTCCGTTAAGAACAACATCGTCGTCAAGGATGCCGTCGCCTCCGGCGAGACGGCGGGAGAAAAGATCGACGACGCTTCGATCACCACCCAGGTGAAATACGCGCTCCTCAGCCACAAAGCGACGAGTGCCCTGATGACCAAGGTCACGACAACTGATGGCGTTGTGCATGTCACCGGCAACGCGGCGTCCGACGCCGAGAAGTCGCTCGTGAGCAAGCTCGCCATGGACGTCCGCGGCACGAAGTCCGTGACGAACGACATGGTCGTCAAGAGCTGAACCCGGCCCGCGTCCGAAGGCCGCGGCTGCCAGGCTTGCCGCGCCAATCAAATCCATGCGGCCAACGAGCGTTGGCCGCATTTTTGTGCCCGGATGCCGGGCTGCGTCGGGCCGGCCGGAACCCCGGTCACCGCGCCTTGGCGGCGTAATAGGCGAGCAGCGTCTTCAGGTGGCCCTGCACGATTGCGCCGACCGTCTCGGCCGGAACATCCCCCTTGTGGAGTTCGAAGATCGCGACCAGGAGCGCGAGCTCTATGTCCACCTTTTTCGGGCTCGCCGCCCTCATCGCGGCGAGGATCTCGAGGGCCTTCTTCTCGGTCCTCTTGTAGTCGTGGAAATTTTCTTCGGCGGGCGTCACCATGACCCAAGGGGCTCCGCATTGGCCCCCGCCGTCAAGCGCGCAGTGCCCGCTACCGGCCGACGACGAGAATCGTGAACGAATCCGGGACCATCGGGCCGCGACGGGGCCTCCGGGGGGCCGGCGCGCCGGCGGGCTGGGCCTGCGCAGGCGCTGCCGGGGCGGGGGGCGGGCCGTACTCAGCCGTGATCAGGAGGATCCTGTTGGTCTTGGAGTCCAGGGTCAGGGTCTTCGCCCCCGGCTTGGTCGGGACATTCTGCTCCACGGCAAAGCTGTCCGGGGCGTTCTCCTTGATGACGGTCAGGGTCCCGTCGCCCTGGGAGCTGAAAGCCTCCAGGGTGTTCGGGTTGAACGTGGCTCCGTCCGTGCCGTTGCCTATCGGCAGGCTCGCGATCACCTGGCCGCTGTCGGCGTTGAGAATCACGCAGGTGCGCGGATCGTGGCAGGTGGCAAAGAGAATGCGGTTCCTGGCGTCGAGCGCCAGGCCGGCCGGACCCCCGCCCTTTCCGCCGAGATCGTAGTGGGCGGTCACCTTGAGGGTATTGGCGTCCACCGCCGCGACCTGGTCCTTGTCCTCAAGATCGATCCACACGTGGCCCTGGCCGTCGCTGACCGCCTGTTCGGGCGCTCCGCCGAGGTCGATCGTTCCGACGACCGAGCCGTCCTTTGCGTCGATCACGGTGACGTTGGGCGCCCGGTGGCTGAGCACATAAATGCGCTCGGTTGCCGGCTCGAAGAGGATGCCGTCGGGGCCGCCCTGGGCGTCGATTGTCTTGATGGTCGCCAGGGTCTGCGTGTCCCACATGACGAGCGGCCGGCTGCTGCTGAACCCGTGGTGGGACGCCGGGTCGACCGCGACCCCGTGCACATTGTTCGTGCCCGGGATTTCCCCGACCTGCTTGAGCGTGTCGAGATCGTAGATGGGGATGCGATTGCCGCGGGGAACGTACAGGCGCCGGCCATCGGCGTCGGCGTAGACGTAGTCAAACCCCCCGGCGCCTCCCACCTTTGCCGCGTTGACGACCTTGTACGGCTGCGCGGGGGAGTCGGTTTGAGCCGAAAGGGGCGCGGCGAGCGCCAGAAGGCTGGAGGCAAGAAAACAGGGGAGGACGATTTTCATGATAAGGGGTGGGTTGTTGGGGAGGGGTTTGAATGCGTCCGGCCCTGTCGACCGGGGACAGGGCGTAGTGTACTCTGCCAAGATGACGGGACAATTACCTGTTGGGAAATTGTCGCTCAATTTCGTGCCGGCGCCGCGCTGGGTCAAATGCAACCCTCCGCCATTGACCCGGCGGCCGGCGGCGGGTTTGATCGACGGTTTGCATGCTTACTCTGGCCGACATTTCCAAGTCCTACGGTCCCCGCGTCCTTTTCGACGAGGTGTCTCTTTTTGTCTCCCGCACGGACCGCTACGGGCTCGTGGGCCCGAACGGCGCTGGAAAATCGACCCTCTTTAACCTGATCCTGGGCGAGGAGGCGCCCGACAGCGGCGAAATCACCTGGGAGCGCGGCGCGGATTTCGGCTTCCTGCCGCAGGAGAGCGCGCCGGCGGGCGACGAGAGCATCCTGCACATCGCCACGAGCGGGGCCAAGCTCCTTCCCGAGTCCGACGACGATCACGACATCGACTACACGCTGGAGCCGCGCGCGAAGAAGATCCTCGCCGGGCTCGGTTTCCGCGAGGCTGACCATCACAAGATGGCCAAGTCGTTTTCCGGCGGCTGGGTCATGCGCGCCCACCTCGCACGCCTGTTGGTCAGCGAGCCCGCCCTCCTCCTGTTGGACGAGCCGACCAACCATCTCGATCTCGAGGCGCTGCTGTGGTTCCAGGAATACCTCACCCGCTACCCGGGCGGCCTCGTCCTGATCTCCCACGACAGGGCCTTCCTTAACGCACTCTGCACCGGCATCCTCGAACTGCGCGGGGGGACCCTCGAGCGTTACACCGGCGATTACGACGAGTTTCTCCTCCAGAAGGAGGCCCGCAAGGAGCAGCAGGCGGCCCGGTTCAAGAACCAGCAGCGCGAGATCGCCCACCTGCAGAAATTCGTCGACCGCTTCGGCGCCAAGGCCTCGCTCGCTTCCCGCGCCAAGTCGAAGGAGAAGCAGATCGCGCGCCTGGAGGAGGTCGCGGAGACCGAGCCGGAGGAGGACCTGCGCCGGATCAACTTCAAGTTTCCCCAGCCGCCCCGTTCCGGCCGCAAGATCATCGACCTGGAGCACGTGCAGCAGGCCTACGGCGACCACGTCGTCTACCGCGACCTCAACTTCAGCGCGGAGCGCGGCCAGAGAATCGTGCTCGTCGGCCCCAACGGCGCCGGCAAGTCCACCCTGCTCAAGATCCTGGGCGGGGTGATCCCGATCCAGGGCGGCACGCGCGAACTCGGAAGCAACGTCATCCCGGGGTATTTTGCGCAGAACCGGATGGATAACCTCGACGCCTCCAAGACGGTGATGGAGGAGGCTATGGAGATGCGGAACGTCAACCGGGACGTGACCGAACAGACCGCGCGCAAGATCCTGGGCAGCCTGCTCTTCCGCAAGGACGACGTCTTCAAAAAAGTCTCGGTCCTATCCGGCGGCGAGAAATCGCGCCTGTCCCTGGCCAAGCTGCTGCTGGCGCCGCCCAACCTCCTCCTGATGGATGAGCCTACGACCCACCTCGACATCAGCTCGATCGACGCGCTGCTCGGGGCGCTCCAGGCCTACGACGGCACCCTCGTTTTCATCAGCCACGACGTCTATTTCATCCGGGCGCTGGCCCAGACCGTCCTGCACGTCCACAGCGGCCGCCTCACCCCGTACGCCGGCAACTACGACTACTACCTCGACAAGTCCAAAGCCACCAATGAGCGGGCCGCCCTCACTGCCGGCTTCAGCGACGCCCGGCCGGTGCAGGACACCGCTGCGAGAAAGACCGCGCCTGGCGCGGAGCGGACGAAATCAAAGGACGAGAAACGCGCCGAGGCCGATACGCGCACAGCCAGGACGGCCGAGATCAAGAGGGTGCGCGGTGAAATGACCGCCCTTGAAAAGCAGATTTCCGAATTAGAGAAGAGTCAGGGGGAGCTCGTCGCGGCATTGGAAGCGCCCGAAACCTACAGCCATCCCGGCCGGGCGCAGCAGCTCAACCGCGAATTGAGCACGATCGTGGACCGCCTTCAGGGAGCGACTGCCGATTGGGAGGCCGCTGGCGTGAAGCTGACTGCCCTGGAAAAACCGGAGTCCTAGCCCGAATATTTCATGAACAGGGGCTAGCGGGCAAGCGTCACGGCCATCAGGCCGATGACGACCTCGTTATCGAGCGCGCGGACCGTGAGCGATTTCAGGTCCTTTTCCGGCCGAAGCGGCAGGTCGAGCACGACGGCCGCGCCACCCGGAACGCTCCGGCCGTGCCCGGCAAACGACGCGGCGTCCAGCATCCGGGCCCTGCCTGTCCGCAGATCGACCCGGGGCGGAATCGGATCCGGCCGGCTGAATGCATAGTCGTCGATCCAGTAGTCTTCATCGATCGGCCACCAATTGGTCGGGTTTTCCAGCACCAGACGCTCGGTCGAACCATCCTTGTAGGTCACGACCACCTCGCCGTTCCTGCTCCGGCTTTGCATCGAATTCGTCGAGCCGGCCATGAGCAGGTAAGCATGGGCCGCGCGCCCCCGGACCGGCACCGTGCTCTCGCGCGGGTAATTATCCCACTGGGAAGTGTAGGCTATGTTGTTTGCGTCAGGAGAACCGGTCGTCGCAAACCACACGCCTCCCGCAACGGGGACATGCCCGTTGTTTTTTGCGGCGGCCGAGCGCAGGCCGGTATCGTCGATTTGCGCGGCGGCCTGGAAACGGCACCAGGTGCCGATTCCCTGCAGCGGCATCGCCAGCGAGCAATAGGGCGAGCGCGGCGTGAGGTACTTGTTCCTATAGATCTGGGTCACGCGATCATTCAGGTTCGCCGAGAGGTCCACCGCCTCAAAGCGGGCGGCGGCCGGTGCGGCCAGCTTCCAACTGGTCACCAGGCCCTCGACGCCAATCTCCCCGCCCAACTCCACAGACACGCGGTTGGTTCCGGGCAGGATGCCGTCCGCTGCCAGTTCTATTTCCGGCGAATCCCCGTGGGCGGGCGCCCCGATGCTTACGTCGACACTGCTTCCACCCACCGTGACCGGGAAGATTCCGGCGACGGCGGAATTCGTGTTGTTCCGGAGGCGGAAGCGGAGGCCCTTGGCGTCCTGGACCCTGCCGGGGAGGATCTGGAATGCCGGGCGGGTCTCGATCGCGACCGGCGACCACCAGCTCAGGTCCCCTTGCCGGAGCTGGGCGAAAACGGTCCGGAATCCCTCGGCCCCCGAGGCGACCGCGCTGAAGGAGTTTGCTCCCTGGTCGAGATGGGCGGCCATTTGCTGGGGATCTTCAACTGCCAGCACGCGCGCGGGGCCGAAATCCGCCTTGAAGGTTGAGCCGAGCGCCGCGACGGGCGCCGTGACCGGGCTCGCCGGGATCTCTCCCGACCAGGTGACGGCCACTTCAAAGTGGGGGGCCGCCGCAGCGGTGATCTCGAGGATCGGGGCGCCGACGGCGTCGCCGAGAATCCGCCATTTTGCCGGCGCTCCATTTATCGTGACGCCCGCCACGTGGTCGCGACGAGCGACGACCTGGAGACGGAGCGCCATGGGGCGCGGAAAGCGCGGATCGACGACGTAGGTGTCCGCCAGGTCCGCCCTTCGGAACGCGAAATCGAAATCCGGATGGCCGAGCCGCGCGTGATCCCAATTGGCCGGAAATCCGGGCCTTATCCGCAATTCGCCCGCGAGCGCGTCGGGAACGACGCCAAAGAGGCCCTCCACGAGCGCGCGCGATGCAGTTCCTGCGGCATCCGCGAAGTCGCGCTGCGACTCCCCCCGCGCCATGTCAAAGGTCGTGGTCATCCCGGCGTTTCCGGGGCAGAGGCCGAGAAACATGCTCGTAAGGACGGAACCCTTGAACATGCGATAGGCCTCCTCGGGGCGCCCGGCCTGCCAGTAGCCGAGTGACGTGTGCGCCACCTCGGCCATAACGACGTTGTTGGTGGACCAGGTGTAGGGCATCCAGTTCGTGGTCGGGAGGACAAAGTCGCCTTCGCCCGGCTCGCCCGGCCCGCGGATCGGTATGTGCGCAATCTGCGTGTCGATGAAGCGGGTCATCTGCCAGGCCTCGAACGGCGTCGCCGCGCCCGAATCGACCGTATGGTAGAAGGTCCAAAGGGCGGGGCTTGCGTGAACGGCCTGAAGTCCGAGGAGATCCTTCCACTCCGCATACCAGCCACGATCCGGCAACCAGAGCTCGTGGTGCAGCGCGCGCCAGATCAGGCCGGCTTCCCGGTCGTAGGGCGCCGGATCCTCCCCGAGCAGGCGGGCGAGCCGGGCGGCCGCGACATTTTCGTAGAAATTGTAGGCGGTCGAATGGGTTGCGCCCCCTCCTTCGTAGGCGACGTCGTCGCTGGCCCAGATGCAGCAATAGGCCTCGTAGAGGGGAAGGCCATCCGGTCCAAAAGGCCTGCGGAAGAGCCGCTGTTCCCACGCAAGGTGCCGCACGATCACGGGCCACATGCGACGGGCGAGTCCGACGTCCCCGGTCCAGAGCAGGTGCCGGTAGAGGGCGTCGATGTAGACCAGGTTCATGTCGTAGTGCGTGTTCGAGATGTCGCCGTTGCTGTGGAGCGCAGCCTCGTTGCGCGACAGGTTTGCCGCCGAATCGGGCCCGGGAATCTTCTCGGGGATCGGGGCTGTGTTCTGCCGCCTCGCCCAATAGGTGAAGTGACGGAGCGCCCGGTCGTGCCATCCCAGCTCGTCGTTTGCGTACGGGCCGCGCCAGCCGAGGAGAGCCGTTCTCCAGGCGACCGCGCCGTGCTGGACCGTGCCGCTCGCCTCGTCCCATACGGCATCGGCGGCGACGCAGAGGGCTCCTGCGGCCGCGTCGATGAACGGGTCCGGGGTCTCCACCGAGATCTTCTCCGCGACCGAGCGGCGGCGGGCTTCGGCCGCGCCGAATATCTGATCCAGATTTTCCGGGGTCGGTTCGCGCCCGCCCGGGACGCGGGTTACGTTCCGGTCCGCGTCCGGAGCGCCGACCTCGAGGTAGGTGGAGAGGGCTCCCCGGTCGTCGCCCTCGCTGGGCACGCGCTGGAGCGCCAGGTAGACGGGGGCGCCGGCCGAGGGGAGCACGATCCGGCCCACGAGCACCGGCTCGGACGGGTCCGCAGCCGAGCCGAGGATATCCGCGGCCGAATCCCATTTCGCGGCATCGCCGACCACCAGGTGCGCACCCGCGGAAGCGACGCCTCGGATCGATGCTTTCGGGCTTTTCAGCACGAATGCGCCCCCGGCGATCGTGTACGAATTGTTCCTGCACGCATCGGCGCGGAGTTGGAAGAACCGGCTCACCGGCTCGCTCTCCGTCCCTATGTCTCCATCCCTGCGGCCGCGCTCGCCGCTGGCGCCGCCATAGGCCCATATGAGTTCCACGGGCTCTCCCGTCCCATCCAGGGCCGCTCGCAGCACGAGGCCCGGGGAGTCGGGCAGCGGGATCACCGCCAGGCGGAGCGTTCGTCCGGAAAGCAGGGGATCCGAGATTTCGTAGAGGAGGGAACCCGGGCGATAGCGCATGACGACGCGCGCCGCGCCGTTCAGCCACTTCGCGCCGCCCGGCGTGTGCACTCCCAGGCGCAGGTTTCCGCCCTTGCCGGGCAGGTAGAGCGAGAATTCCGGCTTGTCCCCGCCGTCGATGCGGAAAGCGCTGTTGCTCCCGTAAAGTGGGCGGTTGAAGGATTCCGGGCCGTTCTCGATCACGAAGTCCCCTCCGTCCGGATGGTAGCGCAGGGGGCGCTCGACTGTCCTGTCCAGGTTCAGCGTCGGCGCGCCGGCCGCGATCGCCGATCCGGCGAGGAGGATCGCGGCGGCGGCCCGTGCGCAGGCGAGGAGAGCGGCGATGGAGAAGAACGGGAGCCGGCGTATCGTGGGTTCCATGGGGTGCCCGAAGCTCCTCCCGCCCGGGGGTCGGGACAAGGACGAATCTTCGAGCTTTGCAGCTTGGCTCCGCCTGGGAGTTTTGCAAATAGAGTAAGAGCGCCATGAGCACTTCCGCTGCCTTCCGTCCGTTGCGCCTGCTGGGCTGGGGCGCTGTGGCTGTGCTTGGCGCGACGGCGGTCGGAATCCTCGCCTGGGCGCGCGCCGAGCCGGTGAGCGCGCTGTGGATGGTCGTTGCTGCGGCCTGCACGTTCGCCATCGCGTACCGCTTCCATTCCGCCTGGCTTATGGCGGAGGTTCTCGCCGTTGACGAACTCCGCGCGACGCCCGCCAAAGTCAAGGCCGACGGCAGGGATTTCGTGGCGACGCATCGCTGGGTCGTCTTTGGCCATCATTTTGCGGCCATAGCGGGCCCGGGGCCCCTGGTTGGCCCGGTGCTTGCGGCCCAGTTCGGCTATCTTCCCGGCCTTCTTTGGATTCTCGTCGGAGCGGTGCTCGGAGGCGCCGTCCACGACAGCGTGATTCTTTTTTCCTCGATCAGGCGGGGAGGAAAGTCGCTCGGGCAGATGGTCCGCGACGAAGTCGGGCCGGTCGCGGGGATGGCCGCCCTGGTCGGCGTCATCGCGATCATGGTCATCATACTCGCCGTGCTGGCGCTCGTTGTCGTCAAGGCCCTGGCGAACAGCCCGTGGGGCCTTTTCACGATTGCGGCCACGGTGCCGATCGGCCTTGCGATGGGCCTTCTCCTGCGCCGGCAGGGCCACGGCTCCCGCCAGCTGGCCTGGATCAGCGCCGCCGGGGTGCTCGCCCTCCTTGCCGCCGTCTGGGCGGGGCAGTTCGTTGCCGGTTCCCGGATCGAGGTTTGGTTCACCCTGAGCGGCACCACGCTCGCCTGGTGGCTGATGGGCTACGGGCTCGCGGCAGCCGTCCTCCCGGTCTGGCTGCTCCTCGCGCCCCGCGATTATCTGAGCACCTACATGAAGATCGGCACGGTCGGTGCGCTCGGCGTGGCGATCGTGTTCTTTGCGCCCACCTTGCAGATGCCGGCCCTGACGCGGTTCGTGGACGGCAGCGGACCGGTCTTCGCGGGCCCCGTTTTCCCGTTCTGCTTCATAACGATCGCCTGCGCTGCGATCTCGGGGTTCCACGCGATCATCGCTTCGGGAACGACGCCCAAGCTTCTTCCGCGCGAAGGCGACATCCGCCTGGTCGGGTACGGAGCGATGGTCGTCGAGATGTGCGTCGGCGTGATGGCCCTCATCGCGGCCTGCGCCCTGAGGCCCGGCGAATACTTCGCCGTCAACATGGCCGGCGATGCTTCTGCGGTCGTCTCAAAGATCACGGCCCTTGGATTTCCGGTGAGCGCCCAGGAGATGGGCGCGCTCGCTGCGAGCATCGGCGAGAAGACGATGATCGGCCGCACCGGTGGCGCGCCTACATTTGCCATCGGCATGGCCCACATGTTTGCCGGAGCCTTCCATAGCCGGACGGCCCTGGCGCTCTGGTATCATTTCGCGATCATGTTCGAGGCGCTGTTCATCCTGACGACCCTCGATGCGGGAACCCGGGTCGGACGGTTCCTCATGCAGGACCTGCTGGCCCACGCCTGGAAGCCCCTGGGGAGCACGTCCTCAATCGCGGGCAACCTTTGGGGAACCGCCCTGTTCGTCGCCGCCTGGGGATGGTTTCTCTACCAGGGGGTGATCGATCCCTTCGGCGGCATCAACTCGCTCTGGCCGATCTTTGGGCTGGCGAACCAGCTCCTCGCCGTCATCGCGCTCGCGCTGGGCACGACCATCCTGATCAAGATGGGCCGCACGCGGCACCTCTGGGTGACGCTGGTTCCGCTGGCTTGGCTTCTCGCCGTCACGATGACGGCCGGCTGGATGAAGCTGTTTTCCGCGGACCCCCGCCTTGGCTTCCTCAGCGCCGCGCGCCTGTTCGCCCAGAATAGTGCGGGCGCGTCGCCCGCGGCCGCGGCCGTCCTGCGGCGGCAGATCGTCAACTCCCAGGTGGACGCGGCGGTCACCGGACTCTTCCTCGCGCTGGTGGCGATCGTCGTCGCGGCAAATGCGCGCGTCTGGCTTCAGCTTCTCTCTGGAAGGCGAGCTCCCGACCTTCGGGAGGATCCCTATATACCGGCCGATGCGGCGGCCGGCGTTGCGGCCGAGCCCGTTCATTCTTGATGGCCGGCGTCGTCCTCGAAGACCTGGTCAAAGTCTATCCGCAAAGGCACGCCCCCGATGTGCAGGCGGTCCGCGGGATAAACCTGGCCGTGGCGGACGGGGAATTCATGGTGCTCGTCGGCCCCTCGGGCTGCGGGAAGTCCACTACGCTCCGGATGATCGCCGGCCTGGAGGAGATTTCCGGCGGAAGGATCCTCATAGGGGGGAGGGAGGTGAACGGGGTGGCTCCCAAGGATCGGGACATCGCCATGGTTTTCCAGAACTACGCGCTCTATCCGCACTTCAGCGTTCATGACAACCTCGCCTTCGGGCTGAGGCTGCGCCGCCTACCGAAACCGGAGATCGACCGGCGCGTGCGCGAGGTCGCCGCATTGCTCGGGCTCGAGGCCTGTCTCGGCCGCCGCCCGCGGGCTCTGTCCGGGGGCCAGCGGCAGCGCGTGGCCCTGGGCAGGGCGATCGTTCGCCAGCCGAAGGTCTTCCTGTTCGACGAGCCGCTTTCGAATCTCGACGCCCAGATGCGCGTGTCCATGCGGGGCGAGCTCTCCCGGCTGCACGCCCGGCTCGGGGCGACCATGGTCTATGTGACCCATGACCAGGTGGAGGCCATGAGCATGGGCGACCGGATCTGCGTCATGAGGGACGGCGAGATCCAGCAGGTCGACGAGCCGCTGGCCATCTACCACCGCCCGGCAAACCTCTTCGTCGCGGGATTCATCGGAAGTCCTCCGATGAATTTCTTCCGCGGCTCCATCCTGCCCGCCGGCGGCGAACCGGCGTTCGTCACCGACTTTGTCGAGGGCGCGACGCCGCTCGCCTTGCGGCTCAATCCCGCGCTTCTCTTGCGCGCCCAGCGGATGCTCGGAAAGCCCCTCGTCGTCGGCGTCCGGCCCGAGGACGTCCGGCCGGCCGGCACGGCCGACTCCGCCGGAGTCATCGAGACGGAGATCGAGGTCGCGGAGCCGATGGGGGCGGAAACGCATCTTTATCTCAGGGCCGGGGGCATTCCCTTCGTCGCCCGCGTGCGCTCGGAGGGGCGCCACCATCCTTCGGAGAGGCTCAGCGTTGCCCTCGACCTCGGGCGCGCGCACTTGTTCGACGCACAGACGGGAAAAGCGCTGTAAAGCGCGGCGCTGGATCGGGCGGGCGTCGTATCAGCCGCCATTAGACGGAAGAAGTCCGCGGCTGCGCCGCGGAAAAGAAATCTAATGGCGCGCGCGTATCTCGGCGGGAGATACATGAATTGTTACAATTTGGCAGGGATATTGCTTTTCGGTGCCGCCCGCCGGGATCTCCCGACGGGCGACCAACCAACCGTAAAAATAAGCAAATAACTCATTCATGAAACTCCGTATACCCATTGCCGGGGCGGCGCTGCTTGCAGCGACCCTGCCGGCCTTTGCGCAGGTGAAGGTGAACGACAGCATTACCCTCACGGGCTGGGCCACCGGCTCGTACCAGTACACCAAGCCCGCGGCTCCCGCGAAATCGTTCGATTCGCTCAACGTGGACGCCGGAATGCTCGAGGCCATCATCACGCCCGCCAAGAAGACGACCGCCACGCTGAGCGTGTTCTATCGTCCATCGGCCGAGGGCGGCGTCAGCCCGTCCGGCAGCGAGGCCACGCTTCTCGACGCCTACATCAGCTATGACGCGGGCGACGGCGTCACCCTGACCGCGGGCAAGTTCCTCAGCTATCTCGGCTACGAGAGCTTTTACGCGATCTACGACAACATGATCACCGCGGCCAACCAGTCCCTGCTCGGCCCGATTCCCGGATATCATGAGGGCTTCAAGCTCGATTACTCGCCCGACAAGACCCAGACGATGGGATTCTCCATCGCGGACTCCGAGTACCAGAAGCCTGGTTACAACGCCACCGAGGGCGACGGCGAACTCAAGCACAATGGCGGCTACGAGGCCTACTACACCTACACCGGCATCACCAACCTGCAAATCTGGGCCGGCGCGGGCTACGAGACCAAGACCAAGCCCGGCGTCGACACCAACGGCGTGACGACCCAGTTCAATTCGAAGGGCGTCGCCATCCAGAGTGCCCATGCGGTGACGGTTTATGACCTCTGGGCCACCTACACGATCGACAAGGCCGGCGACCAGATCGTCGGCGAGGAGATCTACAAGGACGGCGGCTACCTGAACAAGGGCAACGACTGGCTGGGATATCTCCTCTACAACTTCCCGGGCACGAAGATCTACAGCTGGTTCTGCGTGAGCGGCGAGAACGTCTCCGGCGGCACGAAGTACACCAAGTACAGCGTGGCCCCGACGTATGTCTTCAATCCGAACCTGTCGTTCAGGATCCAGTATTCATACACGGAATTCAAGACGCCCACGACCCACTCGACCTTCGTCGGCGCCCAGGTCCTGTTCAAATTCTAACGCAAGGCGGCCCGGGCTTTGTGAACCAGCCCGGGCCGCTGTTTTCCCGGCAGGTATTCTCCAAACTTTGACGCGGTCCGGCTTCATTCTGGCCTGACCGCATCCGAGTCGCCGGGCGGGCGAGTGGTTCCGTCCGCCCGGCACCCCTCTTTTCAACTCCAGTCACATCTCCATGCGCACATCACTCCGTCATCTCCTCACCGCCGGCGCCCTCGCCGCAGCCGCGCTTTTCAGCGCCAATCATGCCGCCGCCCAGGACAAAGTCGTCAAGGTCGGCATTCTCCACTCCCTTTCGGGAACGATGGCCATCAGCGAGACTTCGCTGCGCGACGTCCTGCTCTATGCCTTCGACGAAATCAACGCCAAGGGCGGCGTGATGGGCTACAAGATCGAGCCCGTCATCGTCGACGGAGCCTCGAACTGGCCCCTGTTTGCCGAGAAGGCAAAGCAGCTTCTCGAGCAGGACAAGGTTTCCGTCACCTTCGGGTGCTGGACGTCCGTGAGCCGCAAGTCGGTCCTGCCGGTCTTCGAAAAGGACAACGGCATGCTCTTCTATCCCGTCCAATACGAGGGCGAGGAGCTCTCGAAGAACATCTTCTACACCGCCGAGGCGGTCAACCAGCAGGCGACGCCCGCGGTCGACTATCTCCTGCAGCAGGGGAAGAAGAAGTTCTACCTGATCGGCACCGATTACGTTTATCCCCAGACGACCAACCTGATCCTCTACAAGTACCTCCTTCTCAAGGGCGTTCCGGTCGAGAACATCGGCGGCGGCCTCCGCAAGGATGCCGACGGGAAAGTCATCTCCGCGGGCAAGTACGTGCCGTTCAGCTACACCGACTTCCAGCAGATCGTCGCCGACATCAAGCAATTCGCGGCCAGCGGCGACGCCTGCGTCATCAACACGATCAATGGCGACTCCAACGTGCCCTTCTTCAAGGAGATCGTCGCGGCGGGCCTGACGCCCTCCGACTGCCCGGTTGTCTCGTTCAGCCTTGCGGAGGACGAGCTCCGCAGCATGCCGACCAAGGACATGGTCGGAGAGCTCGGCTGCTGGACCTACTTCATGTCGATCGACACGCCCGAGAACAAAGCCTTCCTGAAGAGCTGGGCCGACTGGCTGACGACGGAAAGCTATCCCGGCGTCGTGAAGGAGAATCGCGCCGTGGACAGCCCGATGGTGCTGTCGTACGACGGTGTCTATCTTTGGAAGGCCGCCGTGGAAAAGGCCGGATCGTTCGACGTGGACAAGGTCCGCGCGGTGCTTGAGGCGGGGGTGGACTTCACGGGTCCCGGCGGCAAGGTCGTCATGCAGGCCAATCACCACGTGACCAAGACCGTGTACATCGGGGAAACCAAGGCGAATGGCCAATTCAAGATCCTGAAGGAGTTCCCCGACGTCTACGGCGAGCCGTTCCAGCTCAAGACTCTCGACGAGAAGCTGGCCACGATGTCCAAGTAGGCGCCATCGTTTCCGCTTCCAGGCGCGTTCGGGATCTTCCTGGACGAAATTGGGAACGGAATAAGCTTTAAAGGGGCGGGGTCATGACTCCGCCCCTTTTTCTATAATGACGTTTCGCCTGAGACTTTCCCTTGTCCTGCTGCTGGCCGGGCTCGCCGCAGGCCGGACGCTGCATGCGGCCGGAGGCGACGAGGCGGTCCGCCAGACGCTGGCCCGCGCCCTCCTGAGCGAGGGCGCCGAGCAGCAGAAGCTCCTTGCCGAGCTCGGCGACTCCGGATCGAGGCCGGTGCGCGACCTTCTTGCGGCCTGGACGCGCGACGAAATCCTCCTCTATAGGGGCCCGGACGGCTCCAAGATCCCCGTCGTCCTGGAGGAGCAGCAGGATTCCAGCGGGAAGGCGCGGGCCATTCGCGTCGACAACGGGCGGTTCCTGGCCGATGCCGCGGGCCGTGAGCTGCGCTTCGGCTCGAACGATCTGAATGCGGTCGACACCGACATGCGCCTGAGGAGCGTGATACAGCAGGCAATGGATGCCCTCACGCTCGCGGACCCGGATCCGGACGCCCGGCGATCCGCCGTCGTCAAGCTGGGAAATTCGCAGAAGCTGAAATATGTGGCCCTCCTGAAGATGCGCCTCGGGAAGGAGGGCGACGGCGACGTGCGCAAAGCGATCGAGGAGTCGATAGCGCTCCTGCAGCTCGGGGAATCGGATTCGGCTGTGAAGATCGCGGCCATCAACCGCCTCGCGCAGCTGAAGGCCCTGGGAAGCGTGGACTCCCTGAGGAGGGCCGGGGCGGCGGCCAGGGATCCGGCGGTCGCTGATGCCGCCCAGCGCGCGATCGGGACGATCAACCGGCATATCGAGGACGTAAATTTCTTCGGGACGATATTTCGCGGTGCCAGCCTGGGCTCTATCCTCCTGGTTGTGGCCCTCGGCCTCGCGATCACCTTCGGCCTGATGGGCATCATCAACATGGCCCATGGTGAAATGATCGCGGTGGGCGCCTACACGAGCTACGTGGTCCAGAACATATTCGGCGCCGGATTCGGCTTCCATATCGCGCTGCCCTTCAGCTTCGGCGGCAAATTGATCGCCTTCGGATTCACCATCCCGGGCCTGAATGCCACGGGCTGGTGGTACCAGAGCTATTTCATCTTCGTGCTGCCCCTGAGCTTCATCATGGCCGCGCTCGCCGGGCTCCTCGTTGAGCGGGCCGTCATCCAGTTCCTGTACCGGCGGCCCCTCGAATCCCTCCTCGCCACCTGGGGCGTATCCCTCGTCATGCAGCAGCTCTTCCGCATGGTTTTCGGCGCGAACAACGTCCAGGTAAACTCCCCGTCCTGGCTGCTCGGTCATTTCAGCGTCGACGACGTCTCCTTCGGCTTCAACCGGGTGTTCGTCATCGGTTTCGCGGTGGCGATCGTCCTCGGGACATGGCTTCTCCTGACGAAGACCCCTCTGGGGCTCCTGATCCGCGCGGTGATGCAGAACCGCGACATGGCCTCCTGCATGGGCGTGCGCACCCAGCGCGTGAACATGATGACATTCGCCTTCGGCTCGGGCCTGGCCGGGCTGGCCGGGGCCTTCCTCTCCCAGATCGGCAACGTGGGCCCGAGCCTCGGCCAGAATTACATCATAGACAGCTTCATGGTCGTGGTTGTCGGCGGCGTCGGGAGCATAGTCGGGACGGTGTGTTCCGCCTTCGGCATCGGCACGGTGGACCAGGTGCTCCAGCAGGTGCTCGGCTCCCCGGTCATGGGAAAGATCATTGTCCTGGCGGCAATCATCCTGTTCCTGCAATGGAAGCCGGGCGGGCTGTTCTCAACCCGGAGCCGCAACCTGGACTAGGCGATGCCGAACGCGAGCGACACGATCATCATCCGCAGGGGGCTCCTGCGCCGCATACCGGCGCGGATCGAACTCATCGGCGTGGCCGCAGCCGCGCTGGTCCTGATCGTCGTCCTTCCCTGCCTGAACGCCTTCACGCCTGCGGGAAGCCTGCTGCATATCAGCGATTTCAGCATCAACCTTTACGGCAAGTATCTTTCCTACGCGATTCTCGCAATCAGCGTGGACCTGCTCTGGGGCTACACGGGCCTCCTCAGCCTGGGCCAGTGCCTCTTCTTCTCCCTCGGAGGCTATGCGCTCGGCATGTACCTGATGCTCATGATCGGAAAGCTCGGGCAGTATCACAGCGATCTGCCGGACTTCATGGTTTTTCTCGGGTATCCCAGGCTGCCGGCGCACTGGGTGCCTTTCTACCATTTCTGGTTCGCGGCGGCGGCCGTGATCTGGGTCCCCGGCCTCGTGGCGCTCGTCTTCGGATACCTCGCCTTTCATTCGCGGATCCGCGGCGTGTATTTCTCCATCCTGACACAGGCGCTGACGTACGCCGCCTGCCTGATGTTCTTCCGCAACGATTTCACCTTTGGCGGAAACAACGGTCTCACGGACTTCAAGTTCATCGTGGGCCATGACCTCCGCAACCCGGCCACCCAGCGGGCCCTCTACATCTGCACCAGCCTGCTGCTGCTCGCGACATACGCGGTGTGCAAGTGGCTGACGACGACGAAATTCGGCAAGCTTCAGCGGGCTGTTCGGGACAGCGAGAACCGGGTGCTCTTTTCCGGGTATGCGACCGCCAATTTCAAGCTCTTCGTCTTTGTGCTCAGCGCGGTCATCGCCGGCCTCGCCGGGGCGCTCTACGTTCCGCAGGTCGGAATCATCAACCCGAGCGAAATGGCCGCCGACAAGTCGCTTGAGGCGGTGGTCTGGGTTGCGGTGGGCGGACGCGGGACCCTGATCGGGCCCGTCCTGGGCGCCATCTTCGTCAACGCGCTGAAGAGCTGGGCCACGCGCGCCTATCCGGATCTCTGGCTGATCATCCTCGGAGCCCTTTTCATATTCGTCGTCCTCTTCCTGCCGGGCGGCATCGTCAGCCTGCCGAGCCGGATCCTCGCCCGCTGGCGGCGGCCGGGGGCTCCGCCCGCGCCCGATCCGAATCCCGCCGAGGGAGCGGCGCCGGCCAAGAGCGCCCCGGCCTCGACCGTCCCATGAAGACGGAATTCATATTGACGGTCGAGGACGTCAACAAGGAGTTCGACGGCTTCAAGGCCATCACCAACCTTAACTTCTATCTCGAGCGGGGCGAGATGCGCGTGATCATCGGGCCGAACGGCGCCGGAAAATCGACATTCTTCGACCTCCTGACCGGACGGACCAAGCCCGACAAGGGAAAGATCGAGTTCGGCCGGAACACCGACTTGACGGCCCTCAACGAATACAGGATCAACCGCCTCGGAATCGGCCGCAAATTCCAGACCCCTTCGGTCTACGTCGACCATACGGTCTACGAGAACCTTCTTCTCTCGCTCAGGGGACCCCGGGGCGTCTTTGCCGCGATCTTCCGCCGGACGACCGCTTCCGAGCGCGCGCGCATCGACGAACTGCTCCAGCTGATCAGGCTCGACGGCAAGCGCGACTGGCGGGCCGGCCAGCTGGCGCACGGGGAAAAGCAATGGCTGGAGATCGGGATGCTCCTGTCCCAGGAGCCCCAGGTGCTCCTCGTCGACGAGCCGGCGGCGGGGATGACGGACGAGGAGACGCACCGCACGGGCGAGCTGCTGATCTCGCTTGCCGGCAAGCACAGCCTGATCGTCATCGAGCACGACATGACTTTCGTGAAGCAGATCGCGCAGGATCGCCGGGTGACGGTTCTCCACCAGGGAAGCGTGCTGTGCGAGGGAAGCTTCGAGCAGGTTCAGGCCAATCCCGAAGTTCGCGCGGTCTACCTGGGCCGCGGCCACAAGGACCGATGAGCGCCCTGCTCCAGCTCGCCGGCGTTGAGGCCGACATCGGAGGCTCCCGCATCCTGCGGGGAGTCACCCTGGACGTGGCTTCGGGGGAGGTGGTCTGCCTCATGGGGAGGAACGGCGTCGGCAAGACGACGACGCTGCGCGTGATCATGGGCCTGCGGGCCATGCGGGCGGGCTCGCTCGTCTTCAACGGGGCGCCGCTCTCCGCCCTGGGCACGGCCGAGCGGGCGCACGCGGGAATCGGCTATGTGCCGCAGGGCCGCGACATCTTTCCTCATCTCACCGTCGAGGAGAACCTGCGGGTCGGACTCCTGCTTCGCTCCCTTCCGAGGGCCGTTGCGCGCGAGGATCTCGATCGCGTCTACGCGCTCTTCCCCGTTCTCAAGTCCATGCTGGCCCGCAAGGGAGGCGTGCTCAGCGGCGGCCAGCAGCAGCAGCTCGCGATCGCGCGCGCGCTGCTCACCCGGCCCCGGCTCCTGATCCTCGACGAGCCCACCGAGGGTATCCAGCCCTCGATCATCGAGGAGATCGGTGAGACCCTGAAGCGCCTTCGCAAGGACGGGGGGCTCGCCATCCTCCTGGTCGAGCAATACGTTGATTTCTGCCGCGAGGTTGGCGACCGTTTCTACGCCATGGACCGCGGCGCCATCACAATTTCAGGGACGGTCGCCACGCTGACCGATGAAGTCGTGCGCGAGCACCTTCAGGTCTGACGGGCCGGTGAACGATGCACCTTACCCCGCGCGAACGCGAAAAACTCCTGGTGGTCGTCGCCGCTGACCTTGCGCGCCGCCGCATGGCCCGCGGGCTCAGGCTCAACTACCCGGAAGCTGTGGCCGTCATCACCTACGAGATCATCGAGGGCGCCCGGGACGGCCGGTCGGTTGCCGAGCTCATGAGTTTCGGGACGACGATCCTCAAGGCGTCCGATGTCATGGAGGGAGTGCCCGATATGATCCACGACGTGCAGGTCGAGGCCACGTTCCCGGACGGCACCAAGCTCGTGACCGTGCACCACCCCATCCGCTGATATTTCCGCTTTTTCCCCATCATGATTCCCGGTGAAATCATCACTCCGCCCGACGGCGCGCCCCTTGAGGCCAACGCCGGGCTGCCCGTATGCGCCCTGGACGTCACAAACACGGGGGATCGTCCGGTGCAGGTCGGCTCCCATTATCATTTTTTTGAGGCGAACGAGGCGCTCCGTTTCGATCGGGCGGCCGCTCGTGGCTTCAGGCTGAACATACCAGCCGGCAGCGCCGTGCGCTTCGAGGCGGGCGACACGAAGCGGGTGGATCTCGTCGCCCTGGCGGGCACGAGAGAGGTCTACGGTCTCAACGGAAAGGTGAACGGCAGGCTATGAAGCTCACGCGAAGGCAATATGCCGAGATGTTCGGCCCGACCGTCGGCGACCAGGTTCGCCTGGCCGACACCGGGCTTTTCGTCCAGGTGGAGCGGGATCTCATCGCCGAGGGCGGAGGCTACGGGAACGAGATCAAGTTTGGCGGCGGCAAGGTGATCCGCGACGGAATGGGCCAGTCCCCCGTCGCGCTCGATGCCGACTGCCTGGACCTCGTGCTGACGAACGCGCTTGTCCTCGATCCGCAGCTCGGCGTCGTGAAGGCCGACATCGGCGTGAAGCACGGGCGCATCGTCGGGATCGGCCACGCGGGCAACCCCGGGATCCAGAGCGGACTCGGCTCCGCCTACCCGGATCCGGCCACGGGCAGGAAAAACCCGATGACGGTCGGGGCCGCCACCGAAGTCATCGCCGCCGAGGGGTGCATCGTCACGGCGGGCGGCATCGACACCCACATCCACTTCATATGCCCGCAGCAGATCGACGAGGCGCTCTGCAGCGGCATCACGACGATGATCGGCGGCGGCACCGGGCCGGCGACGGGCACCTTCGCAACGACCTGCACGCCGGGCGCATGGAACCTGGCGCGCATGCTCGAGGCGGCGGAGGCCTTCCCGATGAACCTCGGATTCCTCGGCAAGGGCAACTGCTCCACTCCGGGGCCGCTTCGCGAGCAGATCCTGGCAGGCGCCATCGGGCTCAAGCTGCACGAGGATTGGGGCACGACCCCCGCCGCGATCGATGCCTGCCTTGGTGTCGCGGACGAACTCGACGTCCAGGTCGCCATCCATACCGACACCCTGAACGAGGCGGGCTTTGTCGAGGAGACGATCAAGGCCTTCAAGGGACGCACCATACACACGTTCCACTCGGAGGGCGCCGGCGGCGGGCACGCGCCCGATATCATACGCGTCTGCGGCGAGCCCAACGTGCTTCCCTCGTCCACCAATCCGACGCGGCCATTCACCGTCAACACGATCGACGAGCACCTCGACATGCTCATGGTCTGCCACCACCTCGACTCCAAGATTCCCGAGGACGTCGCGTTCGCGGAATCCCGGATCCGGCCCGAGACGATCGCCGCGGAGGACCGGCTGCACGATCTCGGGGCCATCTCGATGATGTCGAGCGACAGCCAGGCGATGGGCCGGGTCGGCGAGGTCATCATCCGCACCTGGCAGACGGCGCACAAGATGAAGGCCCAGTTCGGCCGGATGGACGGGCCGGCGCATCCGGCCGCCGACAATTTCCGGGCCCTGCGCTACCTGGCCAAGTACACCATCAATCCGGCCGTCGCCCACGGGATATCGCATATCGTCGGCTCGATCGCGATCGGCAAGCTGGCGGACCTCGTCGTCTTCAAGCCGGCGTTCTTCGGGGTTAAGCCCGAGCTGATCCTGAAGGGGGGCTTCATCGCCTGCGCGAACATGGGGGACCCGAATGCATCGATCCCGACGCCCCAGCCGACCTTCTACCGTCCGCAGTTCGGAGCCTTTGGACGGGCCCTCGCCGCGACGAGCCTGACCTTTGTCAGCGAGGCCGCGCTCCGCGCCGGCACTCTCGCAAACCTCTCGCCCCGTTTTGCCGCGGTGCGCGGCTGCCGGCGCCTGGGCAAGCGCGACATGGTCCTCAATGACGCGCTGCCCAGGATAGAGGTCGATCCCGAGACCTATACTGTGAAGGCGGACGGCGTTCACCTGACGTGCGAGCCCGCCAAGACCCTGCCGATGGCGCAGCGGTATTTCCTCTTCTAACCGCGGCCGCCGGCTAAACCCGGCGGAGGTCGCTGCGCAGCATCGGGAGCTTCTCGGAAAAAAGAGCGCGCAGGCCCGCGTGCGCGTCGCGCAGGGACGGGCTGTCCCGGGCGGCGAGACGGACGATCCAGCCGCCATGGGCCAGCCGCGTCGCGCCGATCCGGCAGCGATCGCCGTGCATCGCGCGGACGCGCCCCCAGAATTCATCGTCGGGTCCGAGGCGCTGGGAAAATGCAACGACCGTCCCAAACCAGGCCTCGGCGAAACCGAAGAACGCCGCGCGCCGTGCCAGGTCCGGGCCCGCTCCGGCGAGGCGCTCGCGCAGGACGGGCTTTCCCGCGTGCACGACGTCCAGGGAGAGCCGGAGGCTGCGCCAGGCCCAGATTTCCCCGCGTCCCGCCCGCCCCGGCGCAAGCGAGTCCGCGAAGTAGGCTTCCGCTCCGTCCGCAATCTCGAGCAGCGTCCTTTGCGCGTAGTCGCTGTCGCGATGCGGATAGAGCGGCTCGGGCGCGTACTCGAGCCAGCCGCCCGGATCCACAGCGAAGGCCTGCCGGCATTCCGCCAGGCCGCTCCGCATCATGAAGGCCCGCGTGGCCGCCGGGGTCATGACAAGAAGGGCGGCGTCGGCCGTCACGCGCACGTCCAGCTCGAGGCGGTCGCCGGCGAGGATGCCGGCCGTCGCGTTCACGATCCTAACCTGCAGGACGGACCCGTCCCAATAGGCCTTGCCCAGGTGAAACGGAGCCTGGAAGGACTGCCGCCCGAGGACGGTGCGGCCGTCGGGATGCGGGTTTGCCTCGACCCGCAGGTGGCCGGCGAATGCCTTCAAGGCGATCGGGGCGCCGCGGCGAAGAGCACCTCGCGCTCGATCCAGGCGATGACCTGGTCGAGGTTGTGCTCCCGCTTGAGGTCGCAAAAGACGAACGGCCGCGCGCCGCGCATCAGCCTCGCGTCCCGGTCCATCACGGCCAGGTCCGCCCCGACATGGGGGGCTAGGTCGATCTTGTTGATGATAAGAAGATCGCTGAACCGGATTGCCGGGCCGCCTTTTCTGGGGATCTTGTCCCCCTCGGCCACGTCGATGACATAGATGAAGGCGTCCACGAGCTCGGGTGAAAACGTGGCCGAGAGGTTGTCTCCGCCGCTCTCCACGAGGACGAGCTGCAGGGCCGGAAATTTCTCCTCGAGTCCCCGGACGGCCTGTTCGTTCATGGTCGTGTCGTCGCGGATCGCCGTGTGCGGGCAGCCGCCGGTCTCCACACCCACGATCCTTTCGGTATCCAGGGCGTTGTGCTGCGTCAGGAAGCGGGCGTCCTCCAGCGTGTAAATGTCATTGGTGACCACCGCCATGTCGTAGCGGACGCGCAGCTTCTCGCACAGCCGAAGGCAGAGCATGGTCTTGCCGGAGCCGACAGGGCCTCCGATTCCTATGCGAGGGGGACGAGACATATTGAAAAGCGGAAAGCGGAAATCGGAAATCGGAAACGGAGTTCGGAAGGCGGAAAGCGGAAACGGAGTGCGGAAAGCGGAAACGGAGTGCGGAAGGTGGAAGGCGCAAATCCGGCTAGGAGATGAAGAGCCGTCCGTCCGCCGACTCATGGCGCGAGGCGGCGATGTCCCACCAGGGGTTGAATGAGCCGATGTCTTCGGCGGAGAGCGCCAGGGCATCCCTGGTCAAGGCGGGGGCCTGGGCGAGCGCCTCGGCCAGCAGCCCCTGGGCTGCATTCTGGCCGAGGCGCAGCAGCTTGACGGCGGCGGCAACCAGGCCGGCGGCTGAGGTGTAAATGATCGCGGCGAGCACCGCGGCCTGCGGCGCGCCGACCGTCCGCCCCTCGATGGCTGCGGCCACGCATGCCGGCTGCGGCCACTTTTCCGCCGAGGCGCGGCGATTGAACTCGGCTGCCAGGCCGCCGTGGAGCCTGGCCGCCATGTCGAGGCGCTGCCGCCCGACGGCTTCGGACGCCTCCCTCGGCTCGCGTGCACCGCGCACCGCTCTTCCGAGGAGGCACCACGCTTGGAGCCGCTCCCAATCGGGCGGCAGCCCCGCGTCCGCCCAGGCTCCGGCCGCGATCGGCAAATCGGTGCATGCGAGCTGCGGGAGGGCCTGTTCGATGAGGAAGGCGCGAAGCGTCGGCAGGTCGCGCACCGATCCGTCCTGGACGAGCCCCTCCAGTCCAAACGAGTGCGCGTAGCTTCCTGTCGGATAAAAGGAATCCGATGTCTGCAGCAAGCCGGCGATCCATGCGGACGGATCCTCCGCAGCGCCGATCCCGGAGGCGGGCCTAGTGGGAGTGCCCGTGTCCATGGCCGACCAGATTCACTGCGATGCGGTGTGGCTGGAACACCTCGACCGCCTCGTGGTAATGCGCGCCGAGCCGATCGAGGGCCTGCCGCAGGCCGGGGTCGTCGGGCGCAAGCAGGCGTGCCGGCTGCGCTTCGATGGCGAAGTGAAGGTTTCCGACGGCCCAGCCGACCACGGCCGCGGCGTCCGGCGCCACGTCGAGGGGGATCTCGAGGACGGGCTCCGGCAACTGCCGGACGACATAGCGGGCGGCCGCGGTGACGGCCGCCACGTCGCCGTGGGCGAGCGGAGCCTCGAGCTCGAAACCGAAGTCGGCGCCGTCCTCCGCCGATCCCCGCCACCTGCGCTTGGCCAGCTTCTGGCGTTCGACGCGGATCGCCACCTCGGGCAAGCTCGCGTCAGCCTCGGATATCGGGGCGCGGACGAGATGCACGGGCGGCGGCGGTTAGGATCAGGCGCAGAGCAGGGCGACACCGCCGCCCAGAATGGCGGCGCCAGCCCAGCGAAGGAGCACGGGATTCCGGCGCATCGCTGCCAATCCGGCGGCGACGCCGGCCGCGTGGAGGGCTGCCGTCGCGACGATCATCCCGCCGAGAAACCGCAGGCTGTCCGCCTGCGGCGGCATTTCGGCGCCGTGGGCCGCGCCGTGAAAGGCGCCAGCAAGCGCGATCAGCGCAAATCCCGCCCCAAGGGGCAGGCGCGCCGCGGAGGCAACGAGCATTCCGAGGACGAGGACCGACGCGAGAACGCCGGTTTCCACGCCATGCGGCGCGTACCCCGCGATTCCCGCGGCCGCCCCCAGAATCATCGCCCCGACGAATGCCGCTGGAATTGCCCAGCGCGCCCGGCCCCCGAGCTGGGTCGCCCAGATGCCGACCGCGACCATGGCCAGAACATGGTCCCATCCCGTCAGGGGATGGACCAGGCCGGAGAGAAAGTCCACGGGGCCGTGCCCGGGATGAGCCTGTGCCATCGGGGCCGCAATAAGGAGGATCGGAAGGAAGCGGAGCGCGCGGAGGTGTCGCATAATGTGATCTCCTATAGCAGGTCACGTTCCAGAGCCAGCCCATTGCCTCGGCCGGGCCTTTCTGACGGTCCGGGGCCAAATGGGTCTTTCCCTGCGGTTCCCGGCCGCTAGGAATGACGTCCGATGCCCCGAACCCCGCCCCGGGCCGCCATCATCGGCGTCTCCGGCTACGGCAAGATTTACCTCGAAAGATTGCTGCACCATGCGGCGCTCGGCGATTGCGAGATCGTTGCGGCGACCGTCATCAATCGCGCGGAGGAGCAGGCGGCCTGCGCGGATCTGGAGGCGAGGGGAGCTATGATCTATGGCGACTATCATGCGATGCTCGAGGCCCAGGCGGGGCAGATCGATATCGCCTTCATACCGACCGGCATCCATTGGCACGCGCGCATGACGCTCGCCGCGCTGGCGGCGGGGGCTAACGTGCTGGTGGAGAAGCCCCTCGCGGCGACGATCCAGGATGTCCGGGCGATACAGGCAACGGCGCCGGCTTCGGGGCGTTTTGTGGCCGTGGGCTTCCAGGACATCTATCTTGAGGACAACCTGGTCGTTAAGCGCCGTCTTTTGGCGGGAACCCTGGGCCGGTTGAGGCGGATACGGGGCCGCGGGCTCTGGCCGCGCGACGACGCCTATTATTCGCGAAACGACTGGGCCGGGCGCCTGCGCGTGGACGGCGAATGGGTGCTCGATTCGCCGCTCGCAAACGCCCTGGCGCATTTTCTGAACCTGGCCCTTTTCATGGTTGGAGATTCGGTCGGGACGTCGGCTTCGCCGGCCATCGTCGAGGCCGAGCTCTACCGGGCGCGCCCGATCGAGAGCTTCGACACAGCCGCGTTTCGCGCCACAACCCGGAGCGGGGTCGACATCCTCTTTTACGCGAGCCACGCCTGCGCCGACCCGGTCGAGCCGGAGCTCCGTTTCGACGGGGACGGGGGCACGGCGATCTGGAGCGCGGCCGGCGGGTGGAGCGTCCAAAGCGCCCGGGACGGAGCGTTCGCGCTTGCGGCCCGCGGCGAGACCCAGGCCCGCCGGGACATGTTCGCGCGGGTGCTGGGCCGCATCCAGGATCCGAAAGCCTTCGTCTGCGGACCCGAGATCGCCGGCGAGCACATCCTATGCGTGAACGGTGCGCACGCGGCCGCCGCGATACGTGACATTCCCCGTGCCTTCATCGAGATCCGCCGCAACGGCCCGCGGAATTCGTTCCAGCCGGTGATTCCCGGCCTTGCCGCGGAGGTCGAGCGGGCCTACGAGGCCGGCCGGCTGCTCCACGAGTGCGGATGCCCCTGGGCTTCGCCCCCCGGACGGTTCTCGCTCGAAAGCTTCACAAATTTTCCGCAGCCTTCCGCATGACTTTCTTGGGGCTCCACTGGCAGGACTGGCTGATGATCGCGCTCTACCTCGGCGCGCTGGTCTACATAGGGCAGCGAACGGCGCGCACGGTGAAGCGCCAGACCGACCTCTATCTGGGCGGCCGCAAGCTGGGGAAGGCGCTCCAGTTCTTCCTGAACTTCGGGAACATGACCGACCTCAACAACGCGGTCACGACCACGAGCGCTGTCTACGGCTCCGGGGCAGGCGGAACCTGGATCGCCCTGCAGACGCTCTTCATGACGCCGTATTACTGGTTCATGAACGTCTGGTTCCGGCGGGTGCGCCTGATGACGATGGCGGACCTGTTCGAGGACCGGTTTGGCGGCCGCTCGCTTGCGACGATCTATTCCCTTTTCAACATCGGCTTTGCGATAGCGACGATCGGTTGGGGGTACATGGTCACCTACAAGACGATAGCGCCGCTCATGATGAAGGAGCCCGCCGCCTATTCGCCGGCCGAGGCGCGCATGATCGCCGATTACGGTGAATACCGGGCGCTCGGCCGCCAGGCCCGGGAGGCGCCGCTCCCCGCCGCCCAGCAGGCGCGTTACGACCGGCTCAAGGAAGCCGCGGTGCGGGGCGAGGTGCAGGCCTATGTCTCCTGGCTCAGGCCTGTCCCCTTCTACTCGGTGTGCGCCGTCGTCGTCGGCACGTATTGTGTGCTGGGAGGGCTCAAGGCCGCCGTCCTCATAGACATCATTCAGGGGATCCTGATCATGGTATTTTCCGTCATGCTAATTCCGTTCGGGCTCGTCCGGATCGGCGGCTTCAGTGGGCTGCACGCCCGGGTCCCCGACTATATTTTCGACGTCTTCGGTTCGGTCTCGGCCGGCGAGTACACCTGGTTCTCGATGCTGGCCATTCTCTTCACGAGCCTGATCCAGATCAACGCCGTCATCCACAACATGACGATCGGGGGATCGGCCCGGAACGAGATGGCGGCGCGCGTGGGCGCCGTGAGCGGCGGCTACAGCAAGCGCCTGATGATCATTGCCTGGGGCCTCTGCGGCCTGATCGCGATAGGCCTTTTCGGCCGGGATCTCCCCGATCCCGACGCCACCTGGGGGATGCTGGGCCGCACCCTCCTCATGCCCGGTCTGATCGGGCTGATGCTGGTCGGCATACTCGCCGCCAAGATGTCGGCCCTGAGCGCGCAGTCCCTGGTGATCTCGGCGCTCTTCGCCCGCAATCTCTACGAGCCCCTGCTGCCAGGCCGGACGGAGAAGCATTACGTCCTGATCGGTCGCATCGTCATTGGCGTCGTGCTGGTCGCCGGCGTCCTCGCGGCCACGCTCATGGACAGCGTGGTGGAGATCGCGAAGCTCGTGATAACGGCCTATGCGATCTTCGGCGCGCCGATCATGCTTATATTCCTGTGGCGGCGCCTTACGAAGGCGGCCGCGCTCGTCACCGTCGTCATTCTGATGCTGATCATATGCATCCTCCCGTACGCGGTGACGTCGGTGCCCGCCCTGCGGCGCATGCCGGCCCTGACCGCGATGACCGACCCCCAGTTCCGCCAGGTGACCGCCCGCGCCACCGCCGATGATGTCGGCGCCGGACGTGCCGCGCGGGCGGGCGAGACTATTCCGAAAACCGTGCGCCTGGACCCGGTGCCGATCTTTTTTGAGAAAGTCGTCCACGTGGATCCCGCCGACCTCAGTTCGCAGCGCGAGGGGCGCGGCGCCTTCCGGACCGAGATCTGGATCGTGTCGCTCTTTGGAGTCCGGCTTCGGAGCTTCACCCCGGCGGGCCTTCTTGCGACCCGATTCTGGTTCGACGGCCTGGTGCCCTTCCTGCTCCTCATCCCGCTCAGCTGGCTGACGCGCCCGACCGATCCCGTCCGAGTCGCCCGCTTTTACGCGAAGATGAAGACTCCCATCGAGCCGACCCCCGAGGAGGACGCGGGCGCCGTGGCGGCGAGCTATGCGACGCCTTCCCGCTTCGACCACTGCAAGCTGTTTCCGGGCACAAACTGGGAGATGACCAAGTGGACCCGGGTGGACACGATCGGCTTCCTGATCTGCAGCGCTGTCTCGTGCGCCATGCTCGGCCTCTTCTGGGGCCTGCTGCAGATCGGGAAGTAGGGATCGCCGCCGTCGCTCAGAGCTTTTCGTCGGCCACCGGGCTGTCGCGGCTGGTGTCGGGCAGCCCCGCGCTGTTGCGAACGACGAGGCCGTTCACGCCCCTCAGGACGAAGGTCGGGGCATCGACCGCGTGCGGCGCCTTGAGATGGTCGAAATCGGCGCCGGCGACGTCGTCGAGGGTGATGGCGGGCCGGTGCTCGTCCTTTGCGTAGCGGAATTCGACGTGATCGACCGTCAGTCCCTTCACGTGGCGTGCGAACATTCCATAGGAGGGGATGGTGCCGAAGCGACTCGGCTCCGGATACATCTTGACGTCCTCGGGCACCTGGCGGCCGGACTGCTCCGTTGTGCCGCCACCCTGGTATTCGATCAGGATGTGGCTCAGGCTGACGTCCTCGATCGCATATCCGGGTAGGCCGACGATCAGGATCCCGCTCATCGGATTCACATTATGGGCTACGATGTTGCTGATCGTCACCCGGCGCAGCGTTCCGACTTTCGTCGTGTCCGCCGGACCGCGGAGGCGCCCGCCCAGCCGGAGGAAGATCGGCGCATTGGCGATGTCGCGCATGGTGATGTTGCTGACGGAGATGTCCTCGAGGAGCGCGCCGTCGACCGTTTCCAGGGCGAGGCCGCTGCAGGATTCGAAGACGCAATTCGAGATGGCGATGTTCTTGAAGCCCCCGTTCGACTCCGTCCCGAACTTGATCCGGCCCGTGCCGCCGCCGCGGGCGCCAACCTTGCGGGTTCCGTCAAGCAGGGTCCCCTCGGTGAAGCCGCTCACCTGGCAGCCGGTGATGGTCATGTTCTCGCAGGGGCGCGCGTAGCCGAGCCCGTAGCAGCTCTTGAGGCAGATGCCGTCGTCATTCGGGGAGTTGACCGTGCAATTCGAGACGTGGACGTTCTGGCAGCAGTCGATGTCCATGCCGTCGCGATTCGTGTCGATCTTCAGGTTGTCGATAGTGAAATTGTCGGTGGCGATCGCCAGGATGCCGAAGTGCCCGCCGTGAAAGATCGTAAAATCCCGGAATATCACGTTGCGGCAGTTCTTGAGCGCGATCGACTTGTTGCCGACTCCGGCGCCCAGGCTATCCCGGGGATTCGGATACGCGGCCTCCCCGAATACCGAAGAGCGCGCGGCGGTCCCCGTTGGCGGCGGGGGCGGGCGCAGCGGGCGCGGGGCGCCGGGAGGAAGATCCTTGCGGCCAAACCCGCGGCTCAGCCCCTGTCCGAAGATCCGGCCGGGCCCGAGTATTGCAATATTCGTGAGGTTTTCTCCCCAAATAAGGCTGTTGTGCCAGTGGCTGTGGCCAAAGTCCTCGTATTTGTCGTTGCCGGGATTCGCCTCGGGCGGGTCGTAGCCGCCGGGCTGTCCCTCCGCCGGAGCATCGGCCGCGAGGATCGTCGATCCGGCGTCGAGATAGAGCGAAATGTTGCTCTTGAGGTGAATCGAGTAGCTTGCGTAGGTGCCGGCTGGAAAGACCACGGTGCCCCCGCCTGCGGCGGCCGCGGCGTCGATGGCCCGGTTGATCGCGTCCGTGTCGAGCGTCTTGCCGTCCCCGGTTGCGCCGAAGTCCCGCACATTGAAAAGGGTGACGGACGGGGCCGTGGCGCAGCCGGCTAGTCCAAACAGGAGAATCAGGATCAAGATAGGGGTTCTACGCATAGGGGAAGCCGAGGGGCCGGGGTTAGGGCTGAATGACCGAATTGAGCAGCGACAGCCAGACGTTTTCTCGCCATAGAGGATGCTCCCCGGTTAGGAAATGATCGGAGGCACCAGAAGATTGGCCTTCCGAATCTGATTTTTCCGCCTTCCGCTTTCCGCTTTTCCAATCACATGGCATCGCTCCTCGTCCTAGCAGCCGGCATGGGCTCCCGCTACGGCGGGCTAAAGCAGATGGATCCGGTGGGGCCGTCCGGGGAGACGCTTCTCGACTATGCGGTCTTCGACGCCCTGCGGGCCGGCTTTGGACGCGTGGTTTTTCTGATCCGGAGGGACTTCGCGGACGCGTTCAGGGACCGGGTATTCTCCAGGTATTCGGGGCGCGCAGCCGTGGATATCGCATTCCAGGAAATCGGATCTTTGCCCGAGGGGTTTGCCGCCCCGGCTGAACGGACGAAGCCATGGGGCACCGCCCACGCGGTCTGGTGCGCGAGGACCGCGCTGCAGGACGGATTCGCCGTCATAAACGCCGATGATTTTTATGGAGCCGACGCGTTTCGGAAGCTGGCCGCGTTTCTAAGGGGTCAGGTCTCGGATGTTGATCCGGCTAGA
>Ga0265313_10000395_pt1 | contig 46824 bp, 44 predicted proteins | sample 4123metaG_FD_203122 | JGI IMG/M metagenome (GOLD analysis project Ga0265313, IMG submission 203122) | Rhizosphere microbial communities from Carex aquatilis grown in University of Washington, Seatle, WA, United States - 4-1-23 metaG | ecosystem: Host-associated > Plants > Roots > Rhizosphere >... | reverse complement strand
AGGCCACGGCGGGAATGGTTGTCCTTGACGTGGGCCTTGAAGTGCTCGGTGAGATTGTTGATGCGCTCGGAGAGGATCGCCACCTGGACTTCCGGCGAACCGGTGTCTCCGGGCTTGTTGGCAAACGACTTGATGACTTCAGCCTTGCGGCTGCCTGTAACCGACATCGGTCAACTTCCTTTCTCGGCGCGGCCATGCAGGCCGGCCAGGTTGAACACGCGCTTGGGGACGATTTCACCGCGATCTACTTCGGCGAGGGCCTGTAACTGGCCGCCCGCCGTCACATAGATCGTTCCGGTGAAAATCGGAGCGTCCCGTCCGCGCAACAAGACGGCTTGGCCGCGTTGCAGCCTCGCCGCATCTGCCCGGCTAACGGCCAGCGCCGGGATGTCGTCCAGCGCGGTCTCGACGGGCAGTAGCGCGTCGGCGAGACTAATCTCGCCGGCGGCGGCTCTATCGCACATAGCCTGCAGTTGTTCCAGCGAAATCATGGTCTTCTCGCCGAACGGGCCGACCGCGACGCGCCGGAGCGCGCAAACATGGCCGAAACAGCCCAATTGGCGGCCGATATCGCGCGCCAACGAGCGGACATAGGTTCCCTTGCCGCATTCGGCCTCGAATTCGGACGTGTCGGGCGTCGGCATGGCGGTGAGGTCGAGCCGGCCAATGCTGACCGGCCGGGCCGCGAGATCGACCGTCTCGCCGTCGCGGGCGAGGTCATAGGCCCGCTCGCCGGCGATCTTGATCGCCGAGAATTGCGGCGGAACCTGCTCGATGCTGCCGGTGAAGGCAGGCAGCGCGGCGCGGATCGAGGCTTCGCTCGGGCGGTTATTGCTGGTTTGGGTGACGCGGCCCTCGGCGTCGTCGGTGTCGCGCTCCTCGCCCCATTGCACGGTGAAGCGATAGAGCTTGCGGCCGTCCATCACGAACGGAACGGTCTTGGTCGCTTCGCCGAGCGCGATCGGCAGCGCGCCGGAGGCGAGCGGATCGAGCGTGCCGGCGTGGCCGGCGCGCTTGGCCTTGAACAGGCGCTTGATGGCGCCGACCGCCTGGGTCGAGGTCATGCCGACCGGCTTGTCGAGAATGATCCAGCCGTGGACGTCGCGCTTGTCGCGCTTGAACTGCTGGCGCGGCGCATTGTCGCTGCGGGGCGGGCGCGGCGCCGCCGCCTCCGGCGCCTCCTCGACATGCGGCTGCGCGAGATTCTTGAGAGCGTCGTCGTTCACTCGCCCTCTCCGTCGTCGTCATCGGTGAGGTCGCGCTTGACGGCCGGCGAGCGCAGCAGCTTGTCGATCCGCTCGGCCTCGTCGAAGCGCTCGTCGAGCCGGAAGCGGATGTCGGGAGCGAATTTGAGGTTGATGCGGTGCGCGATTTCGCCGCGCAGGAACTTCTTGTTGTCGTCGAGCGCGGCGAGCACCGCCGCACCGTCGCGGCCGCCGAGCGGCATCACGTAGATCGTGGCGAGCCGCAGGTCGGCCGTCATTTTGACTTCCGGCACGGTGACAAGGTGCTTTTCCAGCACCGGGTCGTGCACCTCGCCGCGCGTCAGCAGATCGGCGATGGCGTGGCGCACCAGCTCGCCGACCCGCAGCTGGCGCTGCGAGCCGCCAGGCGTTTCGTCGCGGTGATTTTTCTTTTTCTGGCGTGGCATGTGGTTCTCGGCTGTCATCGTCCGCGAAAGCGGACGATCCAGTATTCAATGAGAGTCCGTGGTTACTGGATGCCTGCTTTCGCGGGCATGACAGCTTTCAGTGGAGGCGAGCGCGCGCAGGCCCAAGAATTGGACTTAGAGGCTGCGTTGAATCGTCTCCACCCGGTAGCATTCGATCACGTCGCCGGCCTTCATGTCCTGGTAGTTCTCGAAGGCCATGCCGCATTCCTGGCCGGCCGGCACTTCCTTGACGTCGTCCTTGAAGCGCTTGAGCTGCGACAGCTTGCCCTCGTGGATCACCACGTTGTCGCGGATCAGGCGCACATTGGCGCCGCGCTCGACGGTGCCATCGGTGACGCGGCAGCCGGCGATGTTGCCGACCTTCGACACCTTGAAGACTTCGAGGATCTGCGCGTTGCCGAGCATGGTCTCGCGCAAGGTCGGCGGCAGCAGGCCCGACATCGCCTTTTTCACGTCGTCGACGAGATCGTAGATGATGTTGTAGTAGCGGATCTCGATGCCGGCGCGTTCGGCGGCGGCGCGCGCTTCCTTGTTGGCGCGCACGTTGAAGGCAATGATCGGAACGCCCGAGGCCTCGGCCAAAGTGACGTCGGATTCGGAAATGCCGCCGACGCCGTCATGCAGCACGCGGGCCGCGACTTCGTCGGTGCCGAGCTTGTCGAGCGCGCCGTTGATCGCTTCCAGCGAGCCCTGCACGTCGGCCTTGATGACCAGCGGGAATTCCTTGCGGCCCGAGGTCTTGGCCTGCGCCATCATCTGTTCGAGCGAGCCGCGCATGCCGGTGCTGCGCGCGGCCGATTTCTCGCGTTTCTGGCGGCCGCGGTAATCGGTGACTTCGCGGGCGCGGGCCTCGTTCTCGACCACGGCGAGACGGTCGCCGGCATCCGGCGTTCCGGTGAAGCCCTGCACCTCGACCGGCGTGGAAGGTCCTGCGGTGCCGATGTTTTCACCGGTATCGGAGACCAGCGCCCGCACCCGGCCCCATTCGGCGCCGGCCACGACGAGGTCGCCGGTGCGCAGCGTGCCGCGCTGGACCAGCACGGTCGCAACCGGGCCGCGGCCACGGTCGAGCTTGGCCTCGATCACGGTGCCTTCGGCGGGACGGTCGGGATTGGCCTTGAGGTCGAGAATTTCCGACTGCAGGTTGATCATCTCGAGCAGTTTGTCGATGCCCTGCTTCTTGAGCGCCGAGACTTCGACGTCGACCACGTCGCCGCCGAGCGATTCGACCTGCACTTCGTGCTGCAAGAGATCGGTGCGCACGCGGGTCGGATTGGCGTCCGGCTTGTCCATCTTGTTGATGGCGACGATGATCGGGACCTTGGCCGCCTTGGCGTGGTGGATCGCTTCGATGGTCTGCGGCATCACGCCGTCATCGGCGGCGACGACCAGCACGACGATATCGGTGACGCTGGCGCCCCGCGCGCGCATCGCCGTGAAGGCGGCGTGGCCGGGTGTGTCGATGAAGGTGATCTTGCCGCCCGACGGCGCCGTGACCTGATACGCGCCGATATGCTGGGTGATGCCGCCGGCTTCGCCGGACGCGACATTGGCCGAGCGAATGGCGTCGAGCAGCGAGGTCTTGCCGTGGTCGACGTGACCCATGACGGTGACGACGGGTGCGCGGGACACCAGATGTCCCGGATCGTCGGCGACGTCGAACAGGCCTTCCTCGACGTCGGCTTCGGCGACGCGGCGGACCTTGTGGCCCAATTCCTCGGCGATGAGCTGCGCGGTGTCGGGATCGATCACGTCATTGATCGTCACCATCTGGCCCTGCTTCATCAGCAGGCGGATGACGTCGACCGCGCGTTCCGACATGCGGTTGGCGAGCTCTTGGATCGTGATCGCTTCCGGAATGGTGACTTCGCGCGCCAGCTTTTCCTTCGGTTCGTTGGAGCTCTGGCCCTTGAGGCGCTGGGTGCGGCGGCGGAATGAAGCGACCGAACGCTCGCGCACTTCGTCCTGGGTCAGCGCGGTGACGACGGTCAAGCGGCCGCGTTGCCTCTCGGCGCCGGCACGGGGCGTGGTGGGTCGCGGGGGAACGGCGGGGCGCGCGGCGCCGCCGGCGCCGCCACGGCGCGGACGCGGCGCTTCGTCTTCCTCGACTTCGAGCGTCAGCCGACCGGCGACCCGCTTGGGGTCGGCCTCGCCGAAGCGCTTCTTGGCGACTTCGTCGGCCTTGCGTTTGGACTCTTCTTCCCGCTTGTGGCGATCTTCTTCCTCGCGCTTTCGCGCTTCGGCAGCTTCGCGCTCGGTCTTTTCCGAGGTCTCGCGGCTGGCGCGGCGGCGCGCTTCTTCTTCGGCGATCTTGCGCTCTTCGGCGTCGCGCACGCGCGAATCCGCCAGCGCCAGCGCGCGCGCACTGCGCTCTTCCTCGGTCAGCGTACGCAGCACGACGCCGGATGTCTTTGGGCTGGCTGCCGGCGTGGCGGTCGGCCGGGCCTGCGGCGCGACCTTCGCGGCCGGGGCGGCACGCTTTATCTCCGGCGCCGGAGCTTCCGCCTTGGCCGGCGCGCCGCCGCCAATGTTGCGGCGCTTGACCGTCTCGACGACGACTTGCTTGCTGCGGCCATGGCTGAAGCTCTGACGCACCACGCCGGTCTCGGTGCGCGGCTTGAGCGTCAGCGTCTTGCCCGGCACGCTCAGTTTCTTGTCGCCAGGGGTCTTGGTCTCACTCATTCCGTTCTCAGTTCTTCCTGCATGTTCCCGGCGCCGCCTTCGGCGCCATGGTCTGTAGCCGCTTCCGCCGAAACTCCGGTCCGAAAGCGCAAAAAACGCTCGGTTCGAGCTAGAAATGTGCTGGTGGCCGGCCCGCTCAGCAGGGCTGCATGTACCACATTTATTCGATCCAATGCCAAATCCAATTGGCCGCTCGAAAAATTCGAGATCACCGGCATTTGGCGCGGATTTTCTTCGAGTTTCCGGCGCAGAACCGCTGCAACCTTGCGCTTGCCGTCCTCCGCTCCGTCGGCAGCCTCGATCAGCGCCACGGCGTCGCCACGATTGATCGCGACCTCCACCTTGGCGAAACCTTGCACGACCTGGCCGCCCTTGCCGGCCATCGCCAGCGCGTCGAGCGCCGAGCGCTCGAGCAGGCGATCCGTCATGGCGCCGAGTTCGGCATCGACGCGGACGTCGCGCTTGAAGCCGCGGCCGAACACGCGGCGCTTCACCGCTTCATCGACCGCCGCGCGGCTCAGGCTGATCCAGATGCCGCGGCCGGGCAGCTTGCGTTTGACATCCGGCACCACGTCGCCGTCGGGCCCGACGACGAAGCGGATCAGGTCGGCGGCGGGCTTCGCCGTGCGGGTGAGCGCGCAAAAACGCTCACTGCCGGCGCCTGCCGGTCCCCGATCGAGTTCGCTGTCGGACGTCGTTACAGTCATGCAGGGCTTGGCTCACGCGCTCGGCTGTGTGGATTCTGCCGGCACTTCTTCCGCCGCCGCCGGCGGCGGCGCAATATCGGCCTCGGTCACCCAGCCGGCCTTGACGCGGGCCTGCATGATGAGCGCTTCGGCGTCTTCGCGCGAAATCTCGAAGCCGTCGAGAATGCCCGGCTCGCGCTTGGACTCGCCGTCCTTGCGCTCGGTCCAGCCGGTCAGGTCGTCGGTGGCGCAACCGGCGAGGTCCTCGACGGTTTTGACGCCGTTCTCGCCGAACGCCACCATCATCCTGGTGGTGACGCCCGGCACTTCGCGCAGGGCCTCGTCGACGCCGAGTTCCTGACGCTTGGCGTCAAGCTCGGCTTCCTGCTTGTCGATATATTCCTTGGCGCGCTCCTGCAGCTCGCGCGCCGTGTCCTCGTCGAAGCCTTCGATGCCGGCGAGATCCTTGAGATCGACCAAAGCGAGTTCCTCGATTGAGCCAAAGCCTTCCGATGCCAGCAATTGCCCGACCACTTCGTCGAGATTGAGGGCGTCGACGAAAATCTTGGTGCGGGTCTCGAACTCGGTTTGCCGCCGCTCGGATTCTTCCTGCTCGGTGAGGATATCGATGTCCCAGCCGGTGAGCTGCGAGGCGAGCCGCACGTTCTGGCCGCGGCGGCCGATGGCGAGCGACAACTGCTGGTCGGGCACCACGACTTCGATGCGTTCCTTGTCTTCGTCGAGCACGACCTTGGCGACTTCGGCCGGCGCCAGTGCGTTGACCACGAAGGTGGCGATGTCGGGCGACCACGGGATGATGTCGATCTTCTCGCCCTGCAGCTCGTTCACCACCGCCTGCACGCGCGAGCCGCGCATGCCGACGCAGGCGCCGACCGGGTCGACCGAGGAATCGCGCGAAATCACCGCGATCTTGGCGCGCGAACCGGGGTCGCGGGCGACCGCCTTGACCTCGACAATGCCGTCATAGATTTCCGGCACTTCCTGCGCGAACAGCTTGGCGGTGAACTGCGGATGGGTGCGCGACAGGAAAATCTGCGGGCCGCGCGGCTCACGGCGCACGTCGTAGATGTAGGCGCGGATGCGGTCGCCGTTGCGGAACACTTCGCGCGGCAGCATTTCGTCGCGGCGCACGATGGCTTCGCCGCGGCCCAGATCGACGACGACGTTGCCGTATTCGACGCGCTTGACGATGCCGTTGACGATGTCGCCGATGCGATCCTTGTACTCGGCATATTGCCGGTCGCGCTCGGCCTCGCGCACTTTCTGCACGATCACCTGCTTGGCGGACTGCGCGGCGATGCGGCCATATTCCAGCGGCGGCAGCGGGTCGGCGATGGTGTCTCCGATCTGCGCGGCCGGGTGGCGCTTGCGCGCATCCTCGAGCGTGATCTGGTTCGACGAGTTCTCAACCGTCTCGGCCACCAGCATGTGGCGCATCAGCTTGAGCTCGCCGGTCTTCGGCTCGATCTCGGCATGGACGTCGGTCTCGGCGCCGTAGCGCGAGCGGGCGGCCTTGGCGATGGCGTCTTCCATCGCGGTGATGACGATGCCGCGGTCGATCGACTTTTCGCGGGCGACCGCGTCGGCAATCTGCAGCAATTCGAGCCGGTTGGCACTGACAGCCATAGCTCAATCTCCTTCATTGACGGCGGGCCGTTGCGGCCGGTGCCGTGCTTGTCTGGCTTCTCTGCGTTCTTTCTTCCGCGCTTCACGCATTTCGCGCTCGGCGGCCTTCTCGCGACGCAACGCTTCGCTGACCAGTTCGTCGGTGAGCACGAGCTTTGCGTCGTTCATGTCTTCGATGGCGAGCATCACCTCGACCGGCTCTCCGGGCGCGGCGTCGTCGCGTTCGATGCGGGCGATTTCGCCCTCGGTTCCGGCGAGCTTGCCGCGAAAGCGTTTGCGGCCGTCGACCGGAATTTCCATTTCGATCTTCACCAGATGCCCGGCAAAGCGGTCGAAATCCGACTTGCGCACCAGCGGACGGTCGAGCCCAGGCGAGGAAATTTCCAGCCGATAGGCGCGCTCGATCGGATCGGCGACGTCGAGCACCGGCGACAGAGTGCGTGAAACAGCCTCGCAATCGTCGATGGTCATGGTGCCGTCGGGACGCTCGGCCATCACCTGCACCGTGCAGCCTGCCGTTCCCGAAACGCGCACGCGAACCAGCCGCAATCCAAGGCCCTCGAGCACCGGCTCAGCGATGGCGGCGACACGGGCGGCCACCCCGCTATCCGCGATCAGCCGCGGTTCGGTGGTATTTTCGGCGCCGGGAGCGTCGGTATCGAAGGCGCGGTCCGGTTCGATTTGCTGCGTAATCGCCATGTCCGTAACGAAAAAAGAGCGGGCCCCCGAGGAGACCCACTCTCAAAACCCGATTTGGTTATGAGGGTGTCTTAAGACAGGCGGAATATAGCGATTTGATGCCATTTCGCAAGGTGGGAAGAAAGGTTCGGGACTAACCCTTCGTTCAGGAACTGGCCGTAAATTCGCGCCGGATGGCTGTTTTGCGCGATTGGCAGCCGGATTTGCAAGGTCTCATGTAATGGCTGGCGTCGCCGCCGCGTCCCTGATTCCGGAGCTTGAAGACGTCGTCCAGCACGGCTCGCCGGAGCGGCGCGCCGAGACGCTTCGCCGTGTCACGACGCTTTTTCTGAGTGGCGCCGACCAGTTCGGCGACGAGCACATTGCGCTATTCGATGACGTGATTGGTTGCTTGATCGAGGAGATCGAGGTCAAGGCGCTCGCCGAACTGGCACGCCGGATCGCTCCCGTCGCAAATGCACCGCAGCAGGTCGTGCGCACGCTCGCGCGCAACGACGATATTACGGTCGCGGGTCCGCTGCTGGAGCAGGCGCGGCTCGACGAGCCCGACCTAACATACATCGCCGAGACCAAGAGCCAGGCGCATCTGCTTGCGCTGTCGACGCGGCTCGGCATCAACGAGGCGCTGGCCGACATCCTGGTCGCCCGCGGTGACCGCGACGTCGCTCATAGCATCGCCAAGAATCATCAGGCGCGGCTGTCCGATGCCGCGCTGACCACGCTGGTCAGCCGCGCGAGCGATGACGGCGTGCTGGCCGAACGGGTCGGCCTACGCACCGATATTCCGCCACGCTTGTTCCGGCAGCTGCTCACTCAGGCGACCGAAGTGGTGCAGAACCGGTTGCTGGCGCGGGCGAAGCCGGAGACGCAGGCCGAGATTCGGAGAATTCTCGCGAAGGTGTCGCAGGAGGTGGCTTCCAAGGCGGCGCCCCGCAGCTATGCCGCGGCGATGCAGGCGGTGCGCGTGCTGCACGAGGAACGCAAGCTCACCGAGGCCGACGTCGTTGAATATGCCAAGGCCGGCAAATACGATGAGACGGTCGCGGCACTGGCGACGATCTGTTCGGTCCCGGTTGAAGTGGTCGACCGGTTGATGAACGGCGACCGCTACGATCCGGTATTGATCCTCGCGCGCTCGGCGGATTTTGGCTGGGAAACGGCTCGCGCCATCATTACGGCGCGGCCGGGCGCCAAGGGGACGTCGACCCAGGCAATCGAGGCCGCGCGCGAAAATTTCGACCGGCTGACGACGGCGACCGCGCAGCGCGTCGTCCGATTCTGGCAGGTGCGGCAAGGCGCTGCCTAGTGGCGCGCTGCTAGCTTGCGCAGTCGGAGCGTTCGGCCCTCCGGCAGAACGTCATTTTCGCAGAAAAGTGAAATACGCCGGGGAGCGGCCCTCGCGCTTGGCCTTGGCTTCGTAGCGGGTGCCGGAAAAATCCGGCCATGGCCGGCGCCAGTCATCGGCGCGCTCGGCGGTCCATTCCAGATCGGCGCAACGCAATATGCGCGTCAGTGTCCATATGGCGTAGTCGTCGATGTCGGTGGCGAAGCGCAATTCGCCGCCGTTCTTGAGCAGGCGTGCGAGCTTGCCGAGGCTTTCATCCTGGACGAATCGGCGCTTCCAATGCCGCCGCTTCGGCCAAGGATCGGGATAAAGCAGATCAATCCGCGCCAGGCTGTTAGCCGGTAGCCATTCGATCAAATGGATGGCGTCGCCGTGGTGCAGCCGCACATTTGCCAGATTGAATTTCTGGATTCCGCCCAAGGCCTTCGCAGCGGCATTGAGGAAGCCGTCGCTGGCGATGAACCCGACATCGGGATGTGCTTGTGCCTGGGCGAGCAGATGTTCAGCGCCACCAAACCCGATTTCGAGCCGCACTTCGCTGACCGGATTCGCGAACAGCGCCGCCAACTTCGCCGGCTTTGAACTCAAGTCGATGGCGACTTTCGGCAGCAGTGTCTCGAACAGCGCAAGCTGGTTTGGGCGCAGCGGATCGCCGCGTTTGCGGCCGAAGAATGCGCGCGGCTCGTGCTTCAAGTCAGTGCTCATCGTGTGTGTCATCGTCCGTTCTCGCCTTCGCGAGGACAGGCGCTAGCGGACGATCCAGCAAGCTCCGGCGCATCAGATCAAAATGCGGGGTCTGAGAATACTGGATGCCCCGCCTTCGCGGGGCATCCCAGCGGAATTATTCCACGAAGCCGGGATTACCGCATCGCGCTCTTGATCGCGGCAGCGAGGTCGGTCTTTTCCCAGGAGAAGCCGCCGTCCTTGTCCGGCGCGCGGCCGAAATGCCCATAGGCGGCGGTTCGCCGGTAGATCGGTCGATTGAGCTTCAGCGTGCGGCGGATATTGGTCGGTGTCAGGCGGAATAGCTCGGGCAGCAGTTTCTCGAGCTTGCGCTCTTCGATATTGCCGGTGCCGTGAGTGTCGACGAGCAGCGACATCGGATCGGCGACGCCGATCGCATAGGCAACTTGAATCGTGCAGCGTTCCGCAAGGCCGGCGGCGACCACGTTCTTCGCAAGGTAGCGCGCGGCGTAAGCCGCCGAACGGTCGACCTTGGTTGGATCCTTGCCCGAGAAGGCACCGCCGCCATGCGGCGCGTAGCCGCCGTAGGTGTCGACGATGATCTTGCGGCCGGTGAGACCGCAATCGCCGTCTGGCCCGCCGATCACGAAGTTTCCAGTCGGGTTGACCAGGAAATCGGAATCCTTTTTCGGCATCCAGCCTTTCGGCAACGCGGACGCGACCGCGTCACCGATCAGATCCTTCACCATGCCCGGCGTGTATTTTTTCCGGTTGCGGCTCTCGGCATTGTGCTGCGTCGAGACCACGACCTTGGTGCAGCCGACCGGCTTGCCGTCAATATATTGCACCGTGACCTGGCTCTTGGCGTCCGGCTGCAAATCGGCCAGCGACTTCGAATGCCTTTTGTCGGCCAGCACCTTGAGGATCTTGTGCGCGAAATAGATCGGCGCCGGCATGAACGAATTTTTTTCATAGACCTCGCTCTCGGTGCAGGCGAAGCCGAACATCATGCCTTGATCGCCGGCACCTTCTTCCTCGACGCCTTTCTTCTTCTTGGCGTCGACGCCCATGGCGATGTCGGGCGATTGGCCGTGCAGCAGGACCTCGATATCGGCGCCGTAATAGGAGAAGCCGTCCTGGTCATAGCCGATGTCCTTGACGACGCCGCGGGCAATCTCGGAGATCATTTCGCGGTTCACAACGGCTTTGGCGCCGTGCTTGTGAAACAGCGGGGCCTGGCCGCGCCCCTCGCCGGCGATAATGATCTTGTTGGTGGTGGCGAGCGTTTCGCAGCCGAGGCGGGTGTTCACCAGGCTGTCATCGGATATTCCTAGCTTGGCGTCATTCTCCAGGAAGGCATCGAGCACCGCGTCGGAAATCTGGTCGCAGACCTTATCCGGGTGCCCCTCGGAAACCGATTCACTCGTAAACAGGAAATTATTGTGAGACACCGGACGATCCTCCCCGCCGCGCTGCAGCGCGCCATTTGATGGCGCTGTTTCTTGCAGCCGAGCCGCACAAGGTCAAGATGCGGGCAATATCCGGCGGTTCCGGGTCGGAAGTGGGCAGCTTGGGCCTGTCCCACTAATCATCGATGCCGGCAATCTGCTGGACCAGATCGACGATGCGTCGCCTTAGCTTGGCATTCTTGATGCGCATAAAGGCCTTGGTCAGGGACAGCCCGTCCGAAGTTGCCAGAAAGTCCTGCACATAGGCTGGCGAGGGCGCTTCGCCCATTCCGCCGGAGTGACCGGGCGCATGCGGCGCGCCTTCGAAGAAAAAAGAAATCGGGACCTGGAGGATATTGGAAATTTGCTGCAGGCGGCTCGCGCCGATCCGGTTTGTGCCCTTCTCGTATTTCTGCACTTGCTGAAACGTCAGACCGAGGGCGTCGCCGAGCTTTTCCTGACTCATGCTCAGCATCATGCGCCGCATTCGCACGCGACTCCCGACATGCTTGTCGATTGGATTGGGAGTCTTCTTCGCCGCCATAACCAGCTCCTATGTCGCTCTCACCGAGCCTATGTCACACCTGATGGAACATTAGCAATGTGCCATCCGTCGCAGGACATGGCGCATGCGCGAAACCGACGAATTATTTTAAAATTTATGCAGTCTTTTGCGTAGGTGAAAGCGCGCGCAACCTGCAATGAACATCGGTGCGAGGCGCTGCTGTGCCGTTAATCGAAACGATGTAGCAATACAATTCTGGCAAACGTCTATGCCGTTAATCGAAACGCCGATCCGTCCGCAGGCGGCGAACCAGCAACACAACGCCAGCGAAAAGCACCATGAACAATCCTAGATCGCCGACCCGGACATAAACCGTCGGCGCGATGGCGCGCGGCAGCGGCGAGTCGATAACGCCCTCGGCGCCAAGCGGCAAAGAACGCACGATGCGTCCGAACGGATCGACGACGGCGGAGATGCCGTTATTGGCGGCGCGCACCAGCGGCAGCCCTTCGGCGATCGCCAGCACGCGTGCTTGCTGGAAATGCTGGTACGGGCCGCTGCTGATTCCGAACCAGGCGTCGTTGGTCAGATTGACCAGCCAGCCCGGACGCTCACCGGCCGGCACCGCATCGGCCGGGAAGATTGCTTCGTAGCAAATCAGCGGAATCATTTTGGGCGCGCCCGGCAGATCGATCGCGCGGCGCCGGCCGCCGGCGAGAAAACCGCCGGTGATCTTGGTCAGCTGCATCAAGCCGATGCGCTCCAGCAAAGATTGAAACGGCAAATATTCGCCGAACGGAACGAGATGCACCTTGTCGTAAATGCCGAGGATCGAGCCGTCGTGATCGATGACATAGGCCGAGTTGTAAGCGTGCGCGATGCCGTCAGCCGTGGCGACGTCCGGGGCTCGAATCGCGCCGGTGATAAGCACCGTTCCTTGCGGCAGCAAGTCGGCGATCTGCTTCATCGCATCGGGCTCGCGGGTCAGGAAAAATGGAAACGCCGATTCCGGCCAGATCAAATGAGTGACATCGTGCACGCCGTTCGATTGCGGCCCGGTGGCACGGTCCGACAGCCGCAGATAACGGCTCATTACCGCATCCTTGGCGGAATAGTTGAACTTGTCGTCCTGCTGCAGATCGGGCTGCATGATGCGCAGCCGCACGTCCTTCACGAAAGTCGTAGGATTCAGCCACAGCCGCATGGCGCCGTAGCCGGACAGTGCCGCCAGGATCAGGACGCCGATCACCGGCCAGCGCCAGGGATAGGGTGTGTCCATCCGGTCGTCGATCAGCATCGCAGGAGATGCGCAGATTGCGACCGTCAGGAACGTCAGGGCCCCGACGCCGATGAGGGCGATCGCTTGCGCCAGAACGAGCGGCTCGGTCAGCGCATAGCCAAATGTGTTCCACGGGAAGCCGCTGAACAAATGACCGCGCAGCCATTCGGTGACGGTCAGCGCCAGGGCCAGCACCAGGATGCGATCAGGGCCACGCCGCCAGAGCAGTCGCGCCAGGCCCAAGCCGACCGCCATGTAGACCGCGAGAACCGCCGGCAGCCCGCCGACCGCGACCGGCAGCAGCCAGCCAAACGTCTTGGCATCGACCAGGAAGGCGTAACCGACCCAATAAAGCCCGGCGAGAAAATAGCCGAAGCCGAACCACCAGCCGGATATCGCGGCTGCCAGCACGCCTCGATAGGGTCCGGCCGCCGCGCCGTCGACCGCCCACACCAGCACGGGAAATGTCACGAACAGGATCGGCCAGGCATTGACCGGCGCCAGCGCCAGCGCCGACGCGGCGCCGGCGATGAACATGATAGCGGCGCGGCGCCAGCCGCTCGCCAGCATGACCGCGTGGGCGATGCGCGTGAGAGTCACGGTTGCCGAGATTTCGGATCGCCGGCAAGCGGCGCGGATTCAACGACCGGTGCGGTGACGACCGTAGCCGGATCCGGATCGCCCCGGCGCCGCGGCTCGCGCGGCCGCTCGCGACGCTCCTTGAGCTTGTAGATACGCACGCGCTTCACCCGGCGCGGATCGGCGTCGACCACTTCGATCTCATAGAGGCCGGGGCCGGGCACCAGTTCACCGCGCACCGGCAATCGGCCGGCTCGGTTGATCAGATAGCCGCCGATCGTGTCGACCTCCTGCGCGGCTTCGCCGACTTCGAAATCGGAGCCGACCGCAGTAACGATATGCTCGAGCGAAGTACGCGCATCTGCGACGAAGGAGCCGTCGGCCTGTCGCACGACGTCAGGCGTCGTGTCCTCGTCGTGCTCATCGGCGATCTCGCCGACGATCTGTTCGACGATGTCCTCGATCGACACCAGGCCGTCGGTGCCGCCATATTCGTCGATCACCAGAGACAGATGGATGCGGGTCGCCTGCATCCGCGCCAGCAGGTCGATGACCCGCATCGAGGGCGGCGCAAACAGGACTTCGCGGACGATCTTGGCCGATGACAGCGGCAAAGCGAGATTGATGGTCTTGAGGTCAAGCCCCGCCGGCAGCGGCCGCTTGCGTTTGGCGGCTTTTTCCGGCGGCAGCGCCGCGCGTGCGGTCATGAAGGCGATGAGGTCGCGGATGTGCACCATGCCGATCGGATCGTCGAGCGTGTCGTCGTAAACGACAAGCCGTGAATGGGCGGCGTTCTCAAATACGCGCATCAACTCGCCGAGGGAGATGTCCTGCTGCACCGCGACGATGTCGGCGCGCGGCACCATCACATCCTGTAGGCGCCGCTCGCGCAGGCCGAGGATGTTCTTGAGCATCTGGCTTTCTTCGGGCGAGAAGCCGGATTCGTCGGGGGCCGCGTCAAGCGATTCGCTCAAATTCGCCCGCAACGAGGCCGCTTTCCAGCCAAACAGCGTGCGAAACGCCCGGCCGAACCAGCTTTGGCCCTCGGGCGCCGTCTCGGGCTGCTGCGGGATCACCGCCGGCAAATTGCGCGGCTCATAGGCCGCATCGCCGGGATTTGTGGGGTCGCTGTCGGGCATTGGATTCGATTCTAGCGTTCAGCCGTTGGCAATATCGCGGGCAAGATAGGGGTTGGGAATCTGCAATCGGCCGAGGATGGCGACTTCCAACTGTTCCATTGCGTCGGCGTCGGAATCAGTCTGGTGATCGTAACCCATCAAATGCAGAAAACCATGTACCGCCAGATGCGACAAATGATGAAGGAAGGCCTTGCCCTCGGCGCGGCTTTCGCGATCGAGCGCCTCGTAGGCAATGACGATGTCGCCCAACGTTGCGGTCTGCGCGCCGCCGGCGGACGCTGCTGCGGGAAATGACAGCACATTGGTCGGCTTGTCGATGCCGCGCCAGTCACGGTTGAGTTTTTGCATGGCGACATCGTCAGTCAGCAAGACGACGAGTTCGCCCGCCGCAGCGGACGTTTGCTCGGCGGCCGTGCCGATCGCCTCACGAATGGCGTCCTGCGCGGCGGGCACGGCGTCCCACTGCGGCGCGTCCAGCAATATGTCGATCGCCAACGGGCCTTGCCGCTCGGGCCGCGCGGTCATTCCTTCGCCTCGCGCGCTTTCTTCGGCGCGGCGCGGTCATAGGCTTCGACGATGCGCCCGACCAGCTCGTGGCGGATCACGTCCTGCGCCGTGAAGGCGACATGGCCGACGCCTTCGACGCCGGAGAGAATCCGCACCGCTTCCGCGAGACCCGAGGTTTGGCCGCTCGGCAGATCGACCTGGCTCGGATCGCCGGTGACGATCATGCGTCCGTTCTCGCCGAGCCTGGTCAGAAACATCTTCATCTGCATCGAGGTGGTGTTCTGCGCCTCGTCGAGGATGATCGCGGCGTTCGACAAAGTGCGGCCGCGCATGAAAGCGAGCGGCGCGATTTCGATCTCGCCGCCTTGCAAAGCACGCTCGACAATGCGCGCATCCATCAGGTCGAACAGCGCGTCGTAGATCGGCCGCAGATAGGGATCGACCTTCTCGCGCATGTCGCCGGGCAGGAATCCAAGTCGTTCACCGGCCTCGACCGCCGGGCGCGACAGGATGATGCGGTCGACCTCCTTGCGCTCGTACAATTGCACCGCATAGGCGACGGCGAGCCAGGTCTTGCCGGTGCCGGCCGGCCCGGTGCCGAACACCAGATTGTGGTGCTTGAAGGCGCGCATATAGGCGGCTTGCGCGGCGGTGCGGGCGCGAACCGGACGCTTGCGCAGATTGATTTCCTCGAAATTCGCGGTCGCGGTGGCGGGGTCGTAGTCGAACAGCGAGCCTTGCGCCAGCGCGAGCCGGATCGCGCCTTCGACGTCGCCCGAGACCAGCTCGTTGCTGCGCTTGATCTGCTCGTAAAGCGACTCCAGGACCCGGCGGGCCTGCTCGCATGCTCCGCGTGAGCCGGCGATGGTGACATGGTTGCCGCGCTGGTCGGCGACAACGCCGAGCCGCCGCTCGATCAGAGCGAGGTTCTGGCCGTATTGTCCGAACAGTGTGGAGGCGAGCTTGTTGTCGTCGAAGTCGAGAACGATCTGCGTGGTCGCGGTTTCTTCCGAGGTGGCGGCCGGCGGGATCACGGGATTCGATGTGCGCAAGCGGTTCAGGCTCCAGCTTCGGCGAAAACCGGCGCAGCCGCCGGGAGGGCGAGCGCGCCGAACAATGTATTGGTTCCGATCTCGGTAATGGTGACCTCGACCACTTCGCCGATCAGTGATGTTGGCGCCATCACTTGCACCGACTGCAAATATGGGGACCGGCCGACCAATTGCCCAGCCAGCCGGCCGGGCTTTTCCAGCAAAATATCGAGGCGGCGGCCGACAAAGCTGGCATTGAAGTCGCGCTGATGGCGGGTGATCAGAGCCTGAAGACGCTGCAAACGCGCGGATTTTTCGGCCTCGGGAACTTGCGACGGCATGTCGGCCGCCGGGGTCCCCGGACGCGGCGAATAGGCGAACGTGTAGGCGCCGGCAAAACCGACCTCGTCGACCAGCGTCAGCGTGTCGTGGAAGTCGGCTTCGGTCTCGCCGGGAAAGCCGACGATGAAATCCGAGGTGAAGGCGAGGTCCCCGCGCGCCGCCCGCAGCCGGTCGACCACCTTGAGATAGTCGCGGCGGGTATGTTTGCGGTTCATTGCCTCGAGCATGCGGTCGGAGCCAGACTGAACCGGCAGATGCACGTAAGGCATCAGCGCCGGCAAATCGCGATGCGCGGCAATCAGGCTGTCGTCCATGTCACCGGGATGACTGGTCGTATAGCGCAGCCGCAACAGGCCCGGCACATCGGCGAGCCGATGCAGCAATTGTCCGAGCGGCCATTCGCGCCCGTCCGGCCCGGCGCCATGATAGGCGTTGACGTTCTGCCCGATCAGCGTCACCTCGCGCACGCCGACTTGCGCCAGCTGCGTCACTTCGCCGGCGATCTGCTCGACCGGCCGCGAGATTTCAACGCCGCGGGTATAAGGCACCACGCAGAAGGTGCAGAACTTGTCGCAGCCTTCCTGCACCGTGACGAATGCCGAGATGCCGCGCTTTCGCGTGACCTCGCGGCTTGCCCCCGGCAGCGCCGCGAATTTGTCGTCCGAGGGGAATTCGATATCGATCGGCTTCTCGCCGCGCGCCGCGCGCGCCAGCAGGTCCGGCAGGCGATGATAATTCTGCGAGCCGACGACGAGATCGACGGTCGGCGCGCGGCGCACGATCTCTCGGCCTTCGGCCTGGGCGACGCAGCCGGCGACCGCGATCAAAATCTGGCGGCCTTCGAGCGCCGCCGCCTGCTTGAGCTCGCGCAGCCGGCCGAGCTCGGAATAGAGCTTCTCGGCCGCCTTCTCGCGGATATTGCAGGTGTTGAGGATGATGAGGTCGGCCTCGCCCGGCTGCGCGGTTTCGCTGAAGCCGGCCGGCGCGAGAACGTCCGCCATACGATTGGAATCGTAGACGTTCATCTGGCAGCCGAACGATTTGACGTGGAGCTTGCGGGTCATTCCGCTCAGTTTGCCGCTTGATTCACTGGCATGCGCCAATTTAACCCGCCGTGGCCGGTCTTGTCGCCTGTCATTAGGCCTTTGACTTTACTATTGAAAGCCCGGCGCGCGGTCATTGTGCGGTCGGAACTTCGCGCCGCAGCGCCGCCGTCGTCATGCGGCGCACCGAGGCTTCGAGGACTTTGGCGATTTCCTTGCGGTCGGCGGTGGCGTCGGCGGTCACCGGCGCGCCGAAACTGACCACGGCATCGAGCACCCCATGCCGGATGAATTGCGCGAAATGCGGAAAAAAATCGAGATCGCCATACCAGGCGACCAGCGGTCGCTCGCACCGGCGCATCGGCATGCCGTATTGGCTGGTGTAGCAGATCGACATCGGCTGCAGCAGCACCTGGCCGAGGCCGGCCTCATTGCAGGCGGCCTCCACCGCGCCGACCAGCGCCGAGCGGAACGGCAGGACGTGGTTGCCGTCGCCGGACGTCCCTTCCGCGAACAGCACCACGGGATGGCCTTCGGACAGCCGCTGCGCAATCTCGCGCACGGTCGCCGGCGTCTGCTGGCGGCGGGTGCGGTCGACGAATATCACCTTCTGCACTTTGGCGGCGGCACCGATCAACGGCCAGGACGCGACCTCGCGCTTGGCGACGAATACCATCGGCGCGACGGCGGCGAGCACGACGATGTCGACCCAGGATACATGATTGGAGGCAATCAGCACCGGCCGCCCGGTCACCTGCGCGCCCTTGATTGTGATCTTGATGCGCAGCGCGCGGCATAGCAGCCGGTAATAGGCGGCAGAAGCCGGCCCCCAATATCTCGAATTGAGCGCGCCCAGCACCCACTGCACCGCGATCATGAACGGCAGCGTGCCAAAGAAAAAACCGGCGACCAGGATGACGCGCAGCATCAGCGGCGTGATTTCTCGTCGTCGATCGGCACGGCATAAAGCTCGAGCCGGTGATCGACCAGCTTGAAGCCGAGCTTGCGCGCGATCTCCGATTGCAGGCGCTCGATATCCTCGGAGCGGAATTCGATCACGTCGCCGGTCCGCAAGTTGATCAGGTGATCGTGGTGCGATTCCGGAATTTGTTCGTAGCGGGCGCGGCCTTCGCGGAAATCGTGGCGCTCGATGATGCCGGCATCCTCGAACAGCTTGACCGTCCGGTACACCGTCGAGATTGAAATCCGGTCATCGACCTTGACGCAGCGCCGATACAATTCTTCGACGTCGGGATGGTCGCCGGACGAGGCGAGCACGCGCGCAATGGTGCGCCGCTGCCCGGTCATGCGCAGGCCCTTGGCGGCGCAGAGCGCCTCGATGTCGCGGGTCAAAGCCTGTTTGTTCGGCGTGGCCAGGGGAGATCTCCAGCGCTGTAGCTCATATCATAGTTCATCTTGGCGCGCCCGGCGATGCCCCGGCCGGAACGAGATCGCGCCGCAGAACCACGGCGGTGGCGCCGGTGCCGGGCGTGCCGCCGTAATAATTCGCCCGCCGCGACACTTCGCGGAATCCGGCCCGCGCATAAAGCTTGCCGGCGGCATCGTTGGTTTCGCCGACTTCGAGAAACACGACTTTGACGCCGAGCCCGGCGAGACGGCGCAAGTGCAGAGTGAGCAGGCGCTGGCCGAGCCCGCGACTGCGAAAGGCGCGCGCCACCGCGACCGACAGGATTTCGGCCTCATCGGCGGCGATGCGCGACAGGATGAAGCCCGCGAGACGCCGTCCGGCGACGGCGCGATGCGCAATTACATTGCGTTCGGTGAGCAGGCCTTCGACCTCATCCTCGCTCCAGCCGCGCTGAAACGACTTGCCGTGCAGCGCCGAGATCGCGGCGGCGTCGCTCGCCCTCGCCTCCGACAGCGCGAGGTCGCCGGACGAAAACCATGCGGTGAACAGGCCGATCATCGGCGGGCCAGTTGGGCGGCATCCTGCGGCTGCGCATCGGGCGCGCGCAGGTAGAGTGGCTTCGGCGGTGACGCGCTTGGCGGCGCCGCGGCACCGAGCCGAGCCACCCACTCAATGTCGGGCGCACGGCGGCGATCGACCGCGCTGGGCGGTTTTTCGCCGGGTGGCCAGGCTTTCACCAGCAATTCGGCGCCGGTGCCGATCAGCCGCGGCGCCGTAGAAATCACGGCGCGCACCGCCTCGCGCACGCCGATCAGCCGCGGCGTCATCAGCGTGCGGCCGCCAGGGCCGAAAATTTGCAGATAGACATGATCGTGCCGGGCATCGATCGCGACCACCACCGGCAGCCGGTCGTCGGCGGCGATCAGCGGCGCAGCGAAGGCGGCAAGCGTGGTCAGCCCGATCGCGGGCTTGCCGGCGGCGAGCGCGAGGCCGCGCGCCGCGGCAATGCCGACGCGCAGGCCGGTGAAGCTGCCAGGCCCGGTGGTGACGGCGATGCGGTCGATATTCTTGACGCTCATCCTGGCGCGCTCGAGGACGCGCGCGATCAGCGGCATCAAGGCTTCGGCATGGCCGCGCGTCATTGCCAGCGATTCATGCACCGCGCTTCTCGGCTGCTCGGTGTCGAGCACCGCGGCCGAGCAGGCTTCCAGTGCGGTGTCGATGGCGAGGACGCGCATGATGCCCCGGCGGTCATCATCCGCGAAAGCGGATGATCCAGTAATCGCTGACGATTCGGATTGTAGCTTAAGCGCGGAGAATACTGGATGCCCCGCTTTCGCGGGGCATGACAGATTGGGGCCTAAATCGGCCGCACTTCCTGCACGTCCGGCACGAAGTGTTTCAGCAGGTTCTGGATGCCATGCTGGAGCGTCGCGGTCGAGGACGGGCAGCCCGAGCAGGCGCCTTTCATATGCAGATAGACGATGCCTTCCTTGTAGCCCTTGAATGTAATGTCGCCGCCGTCGCCGGCGACCGCCGGGCGAACGCGGGTCTCGATCAGGTCCTTGATGGTGGCGACGGTCTCGGCATCGGCCGCGTCGAAGAACTCATCCGCGGCGGCCGCCTCCGCGTCCTGCGCCAGCAGCGGCCCGCCGCTCATGTAATGCTCCATGATGGCACCGAGGATCGCCGGCTTGATCTGCTGCCAGTCGCCGCCATCCTTGCTGATCGAGATGAAGTCGGAGCCGTAGAACACGCCGTTGACGTTCGGAATGTCGAACAGGCGCTGCGCCAGCGGCGATTGCGCGGCGGCGTCCTTGTCGCGGATGTCGAGCGTGCCGGTCTCGAGCACGGGTTTGCCCGGCAGGAACTTGAGCGTCGCCGGATTGGGCGTGGCTTCGGTCTGGATGAACATGAAAAAGCTCCTCAAACGGGTTTAAGGCCCGTCGGTCGCGTGAACCATACCGGATAGATGGCGCTTGCGGGGCGCCGGGTCAATCGCCTGCAAAGTGGCCTGCTGCCGCGCTTTCAGGAACTGGCATCGATATCCTCGTCGCTCAGATGGCCGGGCACGATCGCCAGCGGGATCGGGAAGGTGCCGGCGCTCTTGGCGATCGTGCTCACCAGGGGGCCGGGCCCTTCCTTGCCGGTGCCGGCGGCCAAGACCAGAATGCCGATGTCGGCGTCCTCATCAATCAGCTTGAGGATCTGCTCCGGTGTGGCGCCTTCCCGGATCACCATGTCGACCTTGACGGGCGCGATCTTCATCGCGCGCTCGGCGGATTTCTTGAGCTCGGCCTTCGCGGTCTCCATCGCTTCGGCCTTCATGATGTCGGCGACGCCGAGCCATTGCGTACCGTGGTCGTCGGTCTCGATCACCCGCAGCATGACGACGACGGATTTGGTGCGGCCAGCGCGCTTGGCCGCCCAATGCACCGCGCGGCCGCATTCCTCGGTGTCGTCGATCACGACGAGATATTTGCGTTTGTGGCCCCTCTCGAAGCTGCGGCGCTTGCTGCTCATGCCGGAATGGTGGCATGGCGTGCGCCGCGCCGACAAGCGGCCGGCGATGCCAATTTTTCCGTTCATTCCCGCGTAAGCGGGAATCCAGGGCTACAAACTGTCGCTCTGGGTCCCCGCTTTCGCGGGGACGAACGGAGAATTAGCGCCGGATGAAGCCGACGATGTCCTTGACCGCCTTCATGGTCTCGGCGGCGATGGTTTGCGCGCGCGCCGCGCCGTCGGCCAGCACCTGGTCGATATAGACCGGATCCTGCACCAGCTTTTTCATCTCGGCGCCGATCGGACCGAGCTTGGCAACCGCGAGGTCGACCAGCGAGGCCTTGAAGGCCGAGAACTGGGCGCCGCCGAATTCGCGCAGCACTTCGGCCTTGCTCACGTTCTTGAGCGCGGCATAGATGCCGACGAGATTATCGGCTTCCGGGCGCGGCTCCAGTCCTTTTTCCTCGCTGGGCAGCGGCTCGGGGTCGGTCTTGGCCTTGCGGATTTTCTGGGCAATGGCGTCGGCATCGTCGGTCAAATTGATGCGCGAATAGTCGGACGGCTCGGATTTCGACATTTTCTTCGAGCCGTCGCGCAGCGACATGACGCGGGTCGCCGGTCCCTGGATGAGGGGCTCGGGCTGCGGGAAGAACGCGTCGCCGAAACCGTGGGCGTGAATCGACGCCGAGAAATCATTGTTGAATTTCTGCGCAATGTCGCGCGACAGTTCGAGATGCTGCTTCTGGTCCTCGCCGACCGGGACGTGGGTGGCGCGATAGACCAGAATGTCGGCCGCCATCAGGTTCGGATAGACATACAACCCGACCGATGCGTTCTCGCGGTCCTTGCCGGCCTTCTCCTTGAACTGCGTCATGCGGTTGAGCCAGCCGATCCGCGCGACGCAATTGAAGATCCAGGCAAGCTCGGCGTGCTCGGCGACCTGGCTCTGGTTGAAGATGATGTTCTTCTTTGGATCGATGCCGCAGGCGATGAAGGCCGCGGTGACCTCGCGGGTCGCCTTGGGCAGTTCCGCCGGGTCCTGCCAGACTGTGATCGCGTGCATGTCGACCACGCAATACAGGCAGTCGTAGCGTTCCTGCAGCGCAGCGAACTTGGTGATGGCGCCGAGATAGTTGCCGAGGTGCAGGTTGCCGGTCGGCTGCACGCCCGAAAACACGCGCTCCTTGAACGCCATTGCGAGTTCCTTCATTTAATGGCGCTGCAATGCCACGCGCGGGCGCCGCGGCGCAAGGGGCAAGGAAGGCATCCCTCAGCCCGTGGCGCGGCCAAGCTTGCCGCATTGGGTTTGCCGGATATAGTGCGGCGCAAATTCCAATGAGGCCTGCATGACCGCTCCGCGCTATGACCTTCTCGGCGTCGGCAACGCAATCGTCGACGTGATTGCCCAGGCCGACGACGATTTCCTGGTGGCGCAGGGCATGAATAAAGGCGCAATGGCGCTGATCGACGAGGCGCGGGCGCAGGCGATCTACGACGCCATGGGACCGGCGCTGGAGAGCTCTGGCGGCTCGGCGGCGAATACCATCGTCGGCGCGGCGAGTCTCGGCGCCCGCACCGCATTCGTCGGCAAGGTGAAGGACGACGGGCTCGGCCATGCTTTCGTGCACGATATCCGCGCCGCCGGCGTTGCTTTCAATACGCCGCCGGCTTCTGAAGGCCCTTCGACCGCGCGCTGCTACGTGATCGTGACCCCGGATGGCGAGCGCACGCTCAACACGTTTCTCGGCGCGGCGCAGGATCTGCACCCGCAGGACATTGACGAGCAGGCGGTCGCCAGCGCGGCGATCACCTATCTCGAAGGCTATCTGTGGGATCCGCCGCACGCCAAGGCAGCGTTCATCAAGGCCGCCGGGATCGCGCACAAGGCCGGTCGCCATGTCGCGCTCACTTTGTCGGACGCGTTTTGCGTCGATCGCTATCGCAACGAATTCCTCAAGCTGATGCGCGACAAGACCGTGGACATCCTGTTCGCCAATGAACGCGAGTTGCACAGCCTTTATCAAACCAGCGATTTCGACACGGCGCTCGAAGCGCTGCGCGCCGATATCGGGCTCGCGGTGGTGACCCGGAGCGAGAATGGTTGTGTGGCGGTGCGCGGCGAGACCACCGAGCGCGTGCCGGCGGCGCCGATCCGGCGCGTGGTCGACGCGACCGGCGCCGGCGATCTGTTTGCTGCGGGTTTTCTGGTCGGTTATTCGCGCGGCAAGGACTTGCGGATGGCGGCCAAGCTCGGCGCGCTGGCGGCGGCCGAAGTGATCCAGCATGTCGGGGCGCGCCCCGCGGTGTCGCTGAAGGAACTTGCCGCCGATAACGGCTTTGCGCTTTGAGCTGGCCTCGCCGCGAAACACGGTAACCGTTTGGTAACCGATCATGGTTACCGCTTGGTAAATCGCCAATCGCGGGAGCCGGTTATGGCCGACAACGAACAACCCAAAGACATCGCGCAAAACAATTCCGCCGTGCCGGCGCCGCTGCCGCAGGTGGAGTCGCCGCCGCTCTCGCTCGCTGGTTCGGTCGAAGCGCCGGTCGTGCGAGCTCCCGAACCCGAAAAGCCGTCGGAAAAGATCGCAGCTCGCACCGCTGCCTGGCGCGAGCGTCTCGCCGCCGCACAATTCAAGATTCCGAACATGTCGCAGCGTGATTGGAGCATGCCGCAGATCACGATCTCGCGCCGCGTCCGTCACAGGGCGGCGTTGGCCGCGACGATCATGCTGGCAGCTTGCTTTGGCGCCGCTATTGGCGGTGTCGCAACGCGCACGTCAACGCCGCCGCCGCCGAAGCCCGACACCACCGCGCTTGAGGAAAGCCTGACGGCGCAAAAATCAGTGGCACGGCTGTCGAAAGAACTCACCGCCCTTAAGTCGAGCATCGAGAGCAGCGGCAAGGATACCCGCAGCCAGATCGCCAAGATCACCGAGAAGATCAACGACAAGCTCGCCGAGCGGGCCGATCGCGCGGCCGACGTCACCGGCTCGATCGCCAAGCAGGCGACGGCTGCCGCGCCGGCTGCCGAGAAGCCGCAGGTTGCGCCGATGCCGGTGCCACGCCCGGTCGTCTCGCAACCCACGATCATCCAGGGCTGGTCGGTGCGCGAAGGCCGAAATGGCCGCGTGCTGGTCGAGACCCGGGGCGAATTCTATGAGGTGGTGCAAGGCGTGCCACTGCCGGGCTTGGGACAGGTCGAGGCAGTGCGGCGAGAGGGCGACCGCTGGGTCGTCGTGACGCCGAAGGGCATCATCACGTCCGAGGAAAAAAGCGCGGCCGTGCGGCAGCGGCCGTATTATCCGCCCTATTACCGGCCTTACTGACGACCTTCATCGACTTAAGCGACAGCGGCGCCTGGGGGGCGCCGTTTTCATATGCGCGGCAGCCTGTGGCGGGCGACGTCAAACCGTGGCAAATTCACATTGTCGCGTCTGATGGTGCAATTTATGCGTCGTCTTTTGCCGTTGCTGGTGGCTTGCGTCGCGGCCGTGATCGCCGGCCCGCAGCCTGCTTTCGCGCAGAGCGCAGCGCCGCCGGCCCCGCTCAAGCCGGAGATGACCGAGTCCTGTCCCGGTCTTGTCGCCGAACGTCCGCCGTTTCGCTCTCTCATCCAGCGCGTCGCGCTCAACGCCGACCAGGTGCGGCTCACCTATGTCGGCCATTCGACCTTCCTGATCGAGAGCCCGCAGCTCGTGCGCATCGCCACCGACTACAACGATTATGTCAGGCCGCCGGTGCTGCCCGACATCGCGACGATGAACCACGCCCATACGACGCATTACACCGACCATCCCGATCCGGCGATCAAGCATGTATTGCGCGGCTGGGCCGGCGACGAAAAGCCGGCGCGCATCGATCTGCAATACAAGGACGTGCGCGTGCGCAACGTGCCGACCAACATCCGTTCCTGGGACGGCGCCACCGAGCGCCACGGCAATTCGATTTTCATCTTCGAGATTGCCGGTCTGTGCATCGCGCATCTCGGCCATCTGCATCACACCTTGACCCAGCAGCAGTTGAACGAGATCGGCCGCCCCGACGTGGTGATGGTGCCGGTCGACGGCAGCTACACGCTCGATCTCGACGGCATGATCGAGGTGCTGCATGCGCTCAAGGCCCGCATGATCATTCCGATGCACTATTTCAGTGGCTTCACGCTCGAACGCTTCGTCGCCCGCATTGGTCGTGATTGGCCGGTGGAGATGAGCGAGATCCCATCGATGCTCGTGTCCAAGGCGACCTTGCCGGCGCAGCCAAAAGTGGTCGTGCTGCCAGGGCATTGATATGCAAGAGGTATTTCGTTTCACCTTTGCGTGAAACGCAGCAGATTGCGGTTGCCCAAGGGACCGCGGTCGGAGTGTTATGGGCGGCTACGATTGATCTTGGGGAACCAGCCCTTAGTTGTGCAGTTCATAGGCGGGGTTGCCGACTTTCCGCCGCCCGAGGACATTTCATGCAGGCTTGGACCAATTGGAAGCATTTTCCCGACGCCCAACGTGGCGGTCTTGTCGAGGCGCCGATCGGGCCCGGCGTTTATGAGGTGCGCCACGTCGACACCGGCGAAGTGGTTGCCTTCGGCCACGCTGCCAACGTCGCCAACGCCATTTCCGACCTGAAGGTCGCCGCCAATACCGGCGTTTTCGCCCGGCTGTTTCACCGCAGCGCCTCGTTGCCGGTGAACGAACTGGAATATCGAACCTGTGCCGCGGGCAGCCGGTCGGAAGCTAAGACCGCGGCTTCGCGCCTCAGCGGCTTGCGCCAGCAATATTGGCACAAGCGCATGCAGCTCGACTGGGCGGCGCGGCACTCGCGCTAGGCAAGGTCCGCTCGATTTGACGAGGGCCGGCAATGTGCCGGCCCTTTTTGCGTTTGGCGCGTGCTTCCGCGCGGCGGCGATAATCGTATAAGCTCGCCGCAGATCGTCCGACCAACGCGAGTGATGGGCCATGCTGAGTGCAGAGCAAAACGATCTCATCACCCGTACCGCCCCGGGGACGCCTGCCGGCAATCTGATGCGGCGCTACTGGCAGCCGGCCGCGCTGCTCGACGAGCTTGCCGGCAATCGTCCGGTTAAGCCGGTGCGGCTATTCGGCGAAGACCTGGTGATCTTCAAGGACGACGGGGGGCGCTTCGGCCTGATCGGCCGGCACTGTCCGCATCGCGGCACCGATCTCGCTTATGGCAGGCTGGAGGACGGCGGACTGCGCTGCGCCTTTCACGGTTGGCTGTTCGATATCAACGGTAAGTGCCTGCAAACCCCGGCCGAGCCGGCCGACAGCAATCTCTGCGCCAATACCCGGCAGAAATCCTATCCGGTGGTCGAGAAGAGCGGCATCCTGTTCGCCTATATGGGCCCGGGCGAGCCGCCAGCCTTACCCGACTTCGACTGCTTCACCGCGCCCGACAGCCACACCTTCGCGTTCAAAGGCATGATCGATTGCAACTGGCTGCAGTCGCTCGAGGTCGGCATCGACCCGGCTCACACCTCGTTCCTGCATCGATTTTTCGAGGACGAAAAGCCGGACGAGGGTTACGGCAAGATGTTCCGCGACAAGACGATGGACGCGGACATGCCGATGACTCAGATCATGCGCGAGTTCACCCGGCCGCGCATCGAGGTCGAGCCGACCGATTACGGCTTCCGGCTGGCGACGCTGCGCGAGATCGGCGGCGGCAAGGCGCACGTGCGCGTCACCAACCTGATCTTTCCCAATGCCTTCATCATTCCGATGAGCCGTGAGATGACGATCTCGCAGTGGCACGTGCCGATCGACGACACCAGGCATTATTGGTACGCGATCTTCACCTCGTTCGGCGCGCCGGTCGGCAAGGACGAGATGCGGCGTCAGCGGCTCGAGCTTTACGAATTACCCGACTACAAGCCGCGCAAAAACAAGGACAATGATTACGGCTTCGATCCGCACGAGCAGGAGCACGAGACCTATACCGGGATGGGCGCCGACATCAACGTCCACGATCAATGGGCCTGCGAGTCGATGGGGGAAATTCAGGACCGTACCCAGGAGCATCTCGGCACCTCCGACAAGGCGATTGCCGCCTATCGCCGCCTGCTGCGCCAGGCGATCGAGGATGTCCGCAATGGCGGCGATCCGATGATGGTGCTCGACCGCGCCAAGGCCGGATCGATCACCGGCCCGGCCTGCGTCGACGGCGTCGGGCCGGTGGATGACTGGCAGGGCTACTGGCAGCGCACCCATGACAGCCGGCAGAAGACGAAAAGCTGGGCCAATGGGGCGCGGGGCATGACGCCGTAAATGCCGCCCCGCCGTCCCACTGCGCCGAGTTTCGTCGACCGCCATCAATTGTGGAGCGACGAGCAAAGCCGGGCTGCGACCGCGGCGTTACAGGCGATCAAGAGGCACAACCTCGAACTGGTGCGGTTCTCGTTCGTCGATCAGCACGGCGTGTTGCGCGGCAAGACCGTGGTGGCCTCGGAAGCGGCGGCGATGCTCAAGAGCGGCGTCACCATGACGACGACGCTGCTGGCGAAGGATACGGCACATAAGACGGCGTTTCCCGTGTTCACGCCGGGCGGCGGCTTCAATATGGGCGAGATGCAGGGCGGCGCCGATTTCGTGATGGTCGCCGATCCGGCGACGTTTCGCATATTGCCCTGGACTGGAAGCAATGGGACGCCGAACACCGGCTGGTTTCTCTGCGACATCTATTTTGCCAACGGCCGCGCCGTGCCGTTCTCGACGCGGCGCATCTATCGCGAGGCGCTGGCGAGCCTCGGCACAGCGGGCTTCGATTTTCTCGCCGGCCTCGAGGTTGAATTCCATCTGTTCAGGCTCACCAATCCGCGGCTGGCGCCGGAGGACGCCACCTGGCCGCCTGCGGCGCCGGAGGTCAGCCTGCTCACGCAGGGTCATCAACTGCTCACCGAGGCGCGCTTCGACCAGCTCGACCCGGCGCTCGAGCAGATCCGCCGCGGCGTGCTGGCGCTCGACTTGCCGCTGCGCTCGATCGAGGTCGAACTCGGGCCTAGTCAATGCGAGTTCACTTTCCGGCCGCAGATCGGACTTGCCGCCGCCGACACGATGATCCTGTTCCGCTCGGCGGTGAAGCAGATCGCGCGCCGCAACGGCTATTTCGCCAGCTTCATGTGTCGGCCGGCGCTGCCCAATGTGATCTCGAGCGGCTGGCATCTGCACCAATCGCTGATCGAGCGAAAGCGCAACATCAATGCCTTTGCGCTCAACGACCGCGACGTGCTGTCGACGGTCGGCCGCTATTATCTCGGCGGCTTGCTGGCGCATGCGCGAGGGGCGGCGGCCTTCACCACCCCGACCATCAATGGCTACAAGCGCTATCGGCCCTATTCGTTGGCGCCCGATCGCGCCACCTGGGCGCGCGACAATCGCGGCGTCATGGTGCGGGTCATTGGCCAGCCCGGCGATCCGGCGACGCATCTGGAGAATCGCGCCGGCGAGCCGGCGGCCAATCCCTATCTCTACATGACGGCGCAAATCTATTCCGGCCTCGACGGCGTTGCCCGCCGTCTTGAGCCTGGACCCTCCGCCGATACGCCCTATGAGGCGGCGGCGGCGCTATTGCCGAAATCGCTCGGCGAGGCGCTGACCGCGCTCAACGCCGACCAGGCGCTGCGCGAGGGCTTCGGGCCCGGTTTCGTGGACTACTTTGCGCATATCAAGAATGCCGAGCTGGCGCGCTTCAAGGCAGAGAGCGGCAAGGAGCAGACCGAACCGACGGCGTGGGAGCAGAAGGAATATTTCGATTTGTTTTGAGGCGCGGCGAGGGGAACTTGGACGCCGCCACGCCATTCGTTATGGGTAAGCTAAACGCGGGAGCGGACAATGCTGAAATGGGCCGTGGTCTTTCTGATTATCGCGATTATTGCGGGAATTTTCGGCTTTACCGGGGTCGAGGCCGCTTCGGCCACCATTGCCAAGGTCCTGTTCGGCATCTTCTTGTTCTTGTTCGTCGCGGCGATCGCGATCGGCCTGTTTTTAGGCTCAAAACTGACCTCCTAGATTCGTTCCGGCCCGACGCGAAAATATAGTTCCTTTGGGCATCTTGCCCTTTCCGCGAAGTTCCATAAAATTTTAACCATATTTAGTACGCCGCTGCCGGGATTTCGGCGGCGCGCTTTTCGCAAAGTCGATGGTCCTCGCGGCAACAGAGGGTTGTGTCATGCATCGTATCGTTGCGTTCGCCGTCCTGCTCCTGGGAGCTGCGCTCTGGGGTCTGGGAAGCCCCGCCACCGCCGGCGATTATTACTACGGCGACAACGGCTATTATGGCGGCGGCTATCACTCCAGCTATTACGGCGACGGCTATCGCCACTCGAGCTACTACAACGACAGTTATCGTTCGAACTATTACGGCGGCAATTATTCGAGCAGCTGCTGTTACAGGAAGGTCACCAAATACGTGCGCGTTGGTGACGGCTATTACGGCGGCGGCTATCGCTCGGCGTCATATTACGGCGATGGCTACTACGGCGGCGGCTACCGTTCAGCCTCACATTACGGCGATGGCTATTACGGAAACGGCTATCGTTCGGCCTCGTATTACGGTGACGGCTATTATGGAAACGGCTACCGATCGAGCTATTACGGGGGCGGCTATTACCGCCCGCGCTATTACAGTAGCTCGTACTCCGACGGCTACTATCGGCCGCGGTATTACAACTCCGGCTATTACGGGGGCGGCTATTCGTATTCGGCGCGATCCTACGACAACGGCTACAGCTCGGTGAGCTACGGCGGCGGGCCGCGCTTATATTCGGGGTATTACAACGGCTACGCCAATGTCGCGACCGATTGCTATTCGCGCAAGGTCAAAATCGACGATGGACGTGGCGGCTGGGTCTGGGGAAAGAGACATTCCTGCGACTGAGCGGGCCACATCGATCGTTTGTCATGGCCGGCCTCGTGCCGGCCATTTCATTTCGTCAGGCAGTGCGACGCTGACCGGTGATGACGAGACGGAATTTCCAACGTTTAGACGTCGACGCTGGCGTATAGCGCGTTGTCCTGGATGAAGTCGCGGCGCGGCTCGACTTCCTCGCCCATCAGGCGGCTGAAGATGTCGTCGGCGGCGTCGACTTCCTTCACCTTCACCTGCAGCAGCGAGCGCGCATTGGTGTCGAGTGTCGTCTCCCACAGCTGTTCGGGGTTCATCTCGCCGAGGCCCTTGTAGCGCTGCAGCGTGACGCCCTTGCGGCCGGCGCCGGTGATCGCCTCGAACAGGCCGACCGGCCCGTAGATCGGCCAGCTCTCGTCCTTGCGGCGCAGCGTCCCCGGCTTCTCATAAACCTTCTGCAGGAACGGCGCGTATTCGTCGAGCTTGCGCGCATCGGCCGAGCCGAGCAGCGCCGGATCGATGATGGCGACGCTCTTCACGCCGCGCACGGTGCGGGTGAAGGTGAAGCCGCTGGCTTCGCTGAATTCGCCTTCCCAGCCGCGCTCGGTTTCTTCGGCGAGCACATTGAGCCGCTTGGCGATATAGGGTGCCGCCGCCTTGGCGTTCTTGACGTCGCCGAAGATCGACGAGTTGAGCACGCCGAGGATGGCGGCCTGCTCGACGACCTGGCGGTTGTAACGGCTGTGCAGCCCGCCAAGGATGTTGCGCACCGTGCGCGCCTCTTCGACCAGCTTGCGCAGATCCTCGCCGGCGCGTTCCTCGCCATTGGCAAGCCGCAGCACCGCTTCCTCGCTGCCGGTCGCGATCAGGAAATCTTCCAGCGCCCGCTCGTCCTTGAGGTATTGCTCAGACTTGCCGCGCGCGGCTTTGTAGAGCGGCGGCTGGGCGATATAGATATTGCCGCCATCCACCAGCGCCCGCATCTGCCGATAGAAAAACGTCAGCAAAAGCGTGCGGATATGCGCACCATCGACGTCGGCGTCGGTCATGATGATGATCTTGTGATAGCGCAGTTTGGCGGCGTCGAACTCGTCGCTGATGCCGGTGCCCAGCGCGGTGATCAGCGTGCCGATCTCCTGGCTGCCCAGCATCTTGTCCATGCGGGCGCGTTCGACATTGAGGATCTTGCCGCGCAGCGGCAGCACTGCCTGGAATTCACGATTGCGGCCCTGCTTGGCCGAGCCGCCGGCCGAGTCGCCCTCGACGATGAACAGTTCGGACTTGGCCGGATCACGCTCCTGGCAGTCGGCGAGCTTGCCCGGCAGCGAGGAGACGTCGAGCGCGCCCTTGCGGCGGGTCAGCTCGCGCGCCTTGCGCGCGGCTTCGCGGGCGGCGGCGGCTTCCACCACCTTGCCGACGATCACCTTGGCCTGCGTCGGGTTTTCCTCGAGCCATTTGTCGAGGCTGTCATTGAGGACGCCCTCGACCACCGGCCGCACTTCCGAGGACACCAGTTTGTCCTTGGTCTGCGACGAAAACTTCGGGTCCGGCACCTTCACCGAAAGGACGGCGGTGAGGCCTTCGCGGCAGTCGTCGCCGGTGAGCGCGACTTTCTCCTTGCGCGCCGAGCCGAGCTTGTCGGCATAAGACGTGATCTGGCGCGTCAGCGCGCCGCGGAAACCGGCGAGATGGGTGCCGCCGTCACGCTGCGGAATGTTGTTGGTGAAGCACAGCACGTTCTCGTGGTAGCTGTCGTTCCACCACAGCGCGGCTTCGACCGTGATGCCGTCTCGCTCGGTCTTGACCATGATCGGCTTCGGCACCAGCGGCTTCTTGGTGCGGTCGAGATATTTCACGAAGGCTTCGACGCCGCCCTCGTATTTCATCTCCTCGCGCTTCTCGACGGCGTGGCGCTTGTCGGACAGAGTGATCAGCACGCCGGAATTGAGGAAGGCGAGCTCGCGCAGCCGGTGCTCCAGCGTGGCGAAATCGAACTCCGTCATGGTGAAAGTCTTGGTCGACGGCAGGAAAGTCACTTCGGTGCCGCGTTTGTCCTTGGCCTTGCCGACGACCTTGAGCGGCTTCACCGCGACGCCGTCGCGGAACTCCATGTAGTGTTCCTTGCCGTCGCGCCAGATCGTCAGCTTGAGCGAACGCGACAGGGCATTGACCACCGAGACGCCGACGCCGTGCAGGCCGCCCGACACCTTGTAGGAGTTCTGGTCGAATTTTCCGCCGGCGTGCAGCTGGGTCATGATGACCTCGGCGGCGGACACGCCTTCTTCTTTATGGATGTCGGTCGGAATGCCGCGGCCGTTGTCGATCACCGTGCATGAGCCGTCGGGATTGAGCGTGACCGAAACCTGGGTGGCGTAGCCGGCGAGCGCCTCGTCAATGGCGTTGTCGACGACCTCGTACACCATGTGATGAAGACCGGAGCCGTCATCGGTGTCGCCGATATACATGCCCGGCCGCTTGCGCACGGCATCGAGGCCCTTGAGGACCTTGATCGATTCTGCGCCGTAGTCGGATGGAAGCGTACGGGCCGGTTCAGCCATTGGCGGGACCCTCGGAAGTCCAGAAAAAATGAGTCGGAAACTGGGTTCGGTGTGACATGAAAATAAGGCCACGCATAGGCCTAACTAACATGATCTAATTTGTTGATTCATCTTGCGTTTTTCAAGGTTTCCGGGTCAAAAAATCTACGTTTTCCACGCTCGAATCGGCGCTCAAAATCGCCGGAAAATCAGTCCGGAAAATGGCTCAGGATTGAGCCTCAATAGTTCCCGCCCGCACCTCGAACATCTGTGCGCGCTCCGCAACGTCGTCGAATAGAGCCGGATCGGCCCCGGTCATCCAGACTTGCGCGCCAAGTGACGACAACTCGTCGTAGAGCGCGGCACGGCGCTGCGGGTCGAGATGGGCGACGACTTCATCGAGCAGCAAAACCGGCGCGGCGCCGGTCATGCCCTTGATCAGTCCGGCATGTGCCAGGACCATGCGTATGAGCATTGCCTTCTGCTCGCCGGTCGAGGCATCGGCGGCGGCGACGCCCTTGGCGGCGTAGCGCACCACCAGATCGCTGAGATGGGCGCCCTGCAGGGTGCGGCCGGCGGCAGCATCGCGGACGCGATTATCGCGCAGCACGTCGCGATAGCGGTCCTCGACTTCGGCCGCGCTATGGTTCGGCAAGAGATTTTCGATCAGACCCTCGATCGCGATTTCGGCGGCCGGGAACGGCGACGATTTGTCAGCGGCGGCTGCAAGCGCGGCCGATAGCCGGGCCACGGTCTCGGCGCGCGCGGCGGCGACCGACACAGCGACCTCGGCGGTTTCATGCTCGATCGAGTCGAGCCAGCGCGGGTCGCTTTGCGGATTTTCCAGCAGCCGGTTGCGCGAGCTCAGCGACCGCTCGAGCGCGGAGACGCGGCTGGAATGCTGGGCGTCGACCGCGAGCACCAGGCGGTCGAGGAAACGCCGGCGCTCCGAGGCCGGGCCGTTGAACAGCTGATCCATGGCCGGAACCAGCCAGATGGCGCGTAGATGATCGGCGAAGGCCGACGCCGAGCCGACGCTTTCGCGGTCGACGCGGCAGCGCCGGCTGACCGAGGCGTCTTCGCCGGCCGGTGGATCGATGCCGGTGCCGAGCGTGGCGAGGCCCAGCATGCCTTCGATCTCGGCGGCGACCGCCCAGCCGCCGTCGCCTTCGCTGAAGGCAACGTCCTCGAGCGCGGCCCGGCGCAGCCCGCGGCCCGGCGCCAGAAACGAAATCGCCTCGATCAGGTTGGTCTTGCCGGCGCCGTTCGCGCCGGTGAGCACGACCGCGCCGGCGCCGCTCAAGTCGAGACTAGCCGCGTGATAGCTGCGGAAGTTCGTCAGCGTCATGCGGCGGATCGAGGCAGCGGTCATCTTTGAACTTCGGTCGCGAACGAGCCCGGATTACGGCCGCGCGTCCATCATGAATTTCCCGACAATGGATTCAGCAATGTCATCCGGCGTGGCATCGACCGGGACGACAATCGCCGGCTCGTCCGCTGTTGGCTCTTGCAGCGCCGCGAACTGGCTATCGAGCAATTGCGGCGGCATGAAGTGGCCCTTGCGGTGCTCAAGCCGCTCCGCGATCAGGTCCTTCGATCCCTTGAGGAACACGAAGCCGACATCGGAATGGCCATCGGCGAGAATGTCGCGATAGCTGCGCTTGAGCGCCGAGCAGGTAACGACGAGCGACTCGCCGCTTTTTCGCGCCTCATCGATCCGTGCTGCGATCGCCTTGAGCCAGGGCAGCCGGTCCTCGTCGGTGAGCGGCGTTCCGGCATGCATCTTGGCGACATTCCGCGGCGGATGAAAACTGTCGCCCTCGAGATAGATGCTGTGCAGCGCCTTGGCGAGCCGTGTGCCGATCGTGCTCTTACCGGCGCCTGACACGCCCATCACGATGATTGCCGTGCGCCACGGCACCTTGACCGCCGTCATTTCCGGCGCGCCTCGACATGGCCGCCAAAGCCCTTGCGCATCGCCGAGATCACCTTGTCGGCAAAATTGCCCTCGCGGCGCGAGCGGAATCGCGCAAACAGCGCGGTGGTCAGCACGGGCGCCGGAATCGCGCGCTCGACCGCGGTCTGCACCGTCCAGCGGCCTTCGCCGGTATCTTCGACGACGCCGGAGAACTCCTTCAGGTCGGTGTCTCCTTGCAGCGCCTTGGCGGTAACATCGAGCAGCGTCGACGACACGATCGAACCGTGCCGCCACAGCTCGGCGATGGCGGCAATGTCGAGCTTGAAGCGCTCGTCGTCCGGCAGCGCGGCGGCGTCGGTCTCCTTGAGGATCTGGAAGCCCTCGGCGTAAGCCTGCATCATCCCGTATTCGATGCCATTATGAATCATCTTGACGAAATGGCCGGCGCCGTTCGGCCCGACATGCAGCCAACCTTGCGTCGCTGGTGAGGTGCCGCGCTCGCCGCCCGGCGCCATCGCGGCAAAGATCGGCGCCAGTCGTTTGGCGATTTCCGGCTCGCCGCCGATCATCAGGCAGTAGCCGGCCTCGCGCCCGAGTACGCCACCGCTGGTGCCGGCGTCGAGATGATGAAGGCCGCGGGCTTTCAGCGCCTTGGCGCGGCGAACATCGTCACGCCAGAAGGTGTTGCCGCCGTCGATAATGGCGTCGCCCGGTTTGAGCAAGATGGCGAGCCGCTCGATCGTCTTTTCTGTCGGTTCGCCCGCCGGGACCATGACCCAGACATTGCGCGGCGGTGTCAGCGCCTCGACCAGCGCCTCAAGCGACTTTGCGGCTGTGCCGCCCTCGCTTGCCAGCGTCTGCGCCGCCGCCATGGTTTCGTCGAAGCCGATGACGCTATGGCCACGGCCGATCAGGCGGCGCGCGATGTTCGCGCCCATCCGTCCGAGCCCGATCAGTCCGATCTGCATGGGGTCATCCCGGCGCGTGTCAGACGCGCATCGGCATCAGTACGTAGAGCGCGCCCTTGGCGTCCTTGTCTTGGATCAGCGTCGGCGAGCCGGGATCTGCCAGTTTAAGCACCGCCACTTCGCCTTCGATCTGCGCGGCAATGTCGAGCAAATAACGCGAGTTGAAGCCGATATCGATCGGATCGGCGCCATACGCGACCTCCAACTCTTCAGTCGCGCTTCCGGAATCCGGATTGGTCACCGACAAAACGAGTCGTGTACCGGAGATTGACAGCTTCACGGCGCGGCCGCGCTCGCTTGACACCGTGGAGACGCGATCGACCGCGGCCTCAAAGTCCTTCTTGTCGACTTCCAGCGTCTTGTCGTTGTTGACCGGGATGACGCGGCCATAATCGGGAAAGGTGCCGTCGATCAGCTTGGAGGTCAGCACGACCTCGCCGATCGAGAAGCGGATCTTGCCCTGCGACAGCTCAATGGCGACTTCGCCTTCGCCGGTTTCGATCAGGCGCTGCACTTCACCGACCGTCTTGCGCGGCACGATCACGCCCGGCATGCCGGCGGCGCCGTCCGGCAGCGGCAGTTCGACCTGGGCGAGGCGGTGGCCGTCGGTCGCGACGGCGCGCAGGGTCGCGCTTTTGCCGCTGCCGACGGTGTGCAGATAAATGCCGTTGAGATAATAGCGCGTCTCTTCAGTGGAGATCGCGAATTGGGTCTTGTCGATCAGCCGCTTGAAGTCGCCGGCGCCGAGCTTGAAGGAATGCGTCATCTCGCCGGCGGTGAGATCGGGGAAATCGCTCTCCGGCAAAGTCTGCAGCGTGAAGCGCGAACGGCCGGCCCGGATCGACAGCACGGCGCGATCGCCGGAGCCTTCGATCACGATCTGCGTGCCTTCCGGCAATTTGCGCACGATCTCGTAGAACATGTGCGCTGGAACGGTGGTCGAGCCGCCGGGCGACACTTCGGCTGCGATCGAATCGATCACTTCGAGGTCGAGATCGGTCGCTTTCAGGCTGAGCTTGGAGCGTTCGGCCTTGATCAGGACATTGGCGAGGATCGGAATCGTGTTGCGCCGCTCGACCACGCGGTGGACGTGGCCCAGCGACTTCAGCAATTCGGCGCGTTCAACCGTAACTTTCATAGCTTGCCCCGCCCGGATGCCGAAAGTGACGTGCTGGCACGGTTTTCGCAAGACCGGGGGTCCGGCTTGTACCCAGTCTTTACCCTCGATGCAAAAGCAAAACCGCGCCTTATGGGCGCGGTCTTGAATTCGGTTTCGGTCATTGCAGCTGCTCTTGCGGCTATTCCGACGGTCCTATTCCTGCAGTTGCCGCTTGAGGATTTCAATTTCCTCGGCCAGTGCCATGTCGTTGCCGACCAGCCCTTCGATCTTTCGCACCGCATGCAGCACGGTGGTGTGGTCGCGCCCGCCAAAGCGGCGTCCGATTTCGGGCAGCGAGCGCAATGTGAGCGTCTTGGCGAGATACATCGCCACCTGCCGGGGCCGCACGACATTGGCGGTGCGGCGCGACGACAACAGGTCCGACCGGCTGACATTGTATTGGCGGGCGACCACGCGCTGGATGTCTTCGATTTTGACGCGTTTCGGCTCCTGCGGCCGGATCAGGTCACGCACCTCGCGCTCGGCCATTTCCAGGGTGACGGCGTGGCCAGTCAGCTTGCTGTGGGCCAACAGCCGATTGAGGGCGCCTTCGAGGTCGCGGCCATTATGGGTCACGGCCTTGGAGATGTAGGTGAGTACCGGCAGTGGCACGTCGAAGCCTGGATGATGCGAACGGGCGGCAGCGACGCGGGCTTTGAGGATTTCGAAGCGCAGTTCCTCGCCGAGCGAGCCGATTTCGACCACCAGGCCGCCGGCGAGGCGCGAGCGCACGCGCTCATCGAGGCTTTCGAGGTCGGAGGGCGGCCGGTCGGAGGCGATCACGACCTGACGGCCGGAATCGATCAGGGCATTGAGCGTGTGGCAGAATTCGGCCTGGGTGTTCTTGCCCTGGAGGAATTGCAGGTCGTCGATCACCAGGACGCCGATGCCGCGCAGCGCCTCCTTGAACGCGAGGGTGTTTTGCACCCGCAGCGACTGCACGAAGCCGTACATGAATTTCTCGGCCGTCAGATACAGCACTTTGCGCTCGCCGCTGGCATTGCCGGCCCAGGTAATGGCTTGCAGCAAGTGGGTCTTGCCGAGCCCGACGCCGGAATGAATGTAAAGCGGGTTGAACATGACCGTTTCGCCGCGCTTGCCGGCCGCGACCTGCTTGGCGGCGGCTTGCGCCAGGGTGTTCGAGCGCCCAACCACAAAGCTATCGAAGGTCAGCCGGGCGTCGAGCGGTGAGCCGCCCAGCGCCTCATGGGCGCCGGCGTCGCCGGCGGTCATGGTGCGGCTCTCGAAACCGTTGCTGCGATGGCCGTTGACGTTCTCGATCTCCTTGGGCTTGACGGCCGCGTTACGCAGCACCGCGGAGCGCACGATAAGCTCGACGCGATTGACTTCGTTTTGCTCAGCCTGCCAGCAGGTCAGGAGCCGCTCGGCGTAGTGCGACTGAATCCAGCTTTTGAGGAAGCGGGTCGGCACCGAAAGCCGCGCGATGCCGGCTTCGAGACCTTCGAGATCCATGCGGGCGAACCAGCTTGAATAGACGTCCTCGCCGATCTCTGTGCGCAAGCGTCCTTTGACCCGCGTCCAGCGCTCCTGTTCCGTGTTCGTCATTGTGGCGTTTCTTTCGGTGTTGGACGGATTCAGAATGGAATTCCGGCTCGGCGAAATACGCCGACGCGCCGGCAAGCGGACGCAACATCACGCGCTACACACCCGAATATTGAGAAGGTCTCTCAGTGAACCGGCATTGAGGCCGGTTCGGGGCGGTGCTCGACGTTGCGTCTCAGCCGCAGGGCGGTGGAGTCGCGCCGGGAGCACCGGTCCTGAAGACGGAAAGGAACGCGGACATCTCCCGTTGAGACCCGGATGCGAAGTTGTCGAAAACCTGTCCCGTGCTGTTGCCGAGGTTCACCCTCGAACTCACGGTCAACGCAACCAACCCACTGGCTCCGACTCGCATAATACCCCCCGATCTCTGTTTGAGGCTTTCGCCTTCGTGTCGTTGATGGCTCTTGCGAGCCTGACAAAACGCTGCGTCGCTAAAACTCGACCCCGTCGCGACGCAAAATCCTGCCTCGTTCTCCCCACCTTCGTTCACGCGGCCATCTGCTCGTCGGTTGCGGACAAAAAACGGCTGCTCTCATCCGCGATGAGCGTGATCGAAGGTCTTTTCCTGGTGACGGCCGCGAAGCGCGGACGCGTTTTTAAAAATACACAAGCGCTGAAGGCCCGCAATGCCTTTCGCAATGTCGCGCCCAGTGCCGAGCCCGCGTATTTGCCGTGGCGGCGCCGGCGCTGTCGAAAAATTGGAGGGCAACGCGTTGAATCGGTGGATAGATTCATGCTGGCGCACGGCATCGGCGCGCGCCGTGAGGCAGCCAATTTTAATTGGTGCCGTGTGCCGAAAGCACCCGTCGCATCTGTATTTTCAAGGTCCTTGCCCGCGCTTATTTGTTAAGTCGTTATTCTGGCGTTCGATTTTTTGCGCAGCCGGTTAACGTAGCCGACACCAAGAAACCCCGACAGCGCGGGCGTAAATGCGCCATCGCAAAACTCTGTCCAGTGAAATTTCTCGAAAAATAGCGGTCGGCAAAAAATTGCAACGCCGCAGTGACGCTTTTGCAACAAGTGCAAGGCGTGGCGGCGTCGCGCGCCGCCCCGGTCACGCGAATCCTGCGCCGGGCTGGAAGAAAAAGCGAAATTTATTTCGCCAGCTTCGCAACTCTATGCGTCAATCGCGAAACTTTGCGACTCGCATTATTTTTGTGAATCACCCCGAGCTGCGCCGCGCGCATGATGGCAGGCTCGGCGGCCTTGAGCGCCGCGGATGCTGCGGCGCGGTCGCCACTGGTGATCGCTTCTTCGACCTTGCGCACCGAATTGCGCAACATGGTGCGGCGGGTTTTGTTGATCTCGGTCTTGCGCACGGCCTGCCGCGCCGCTTTCCGAGCCGATTTGGTATTCGCCATGGGCTACTCGTTCAAAGGGTGACGCCCGCGGGCATCAAATCCCGTTGGAGCGATAATTATTGGCCTGAAAATGCCGCGGAAGGAAGCCTAACCGCGACGCGGCTTATAGTAAGCTGGGCGCGGTGCGTCAACGGCGCCACCACCTCGTCAAGCGACCCGTTTGGCCCGCACCGCGTCATTCCCGGCGATAACCGACACGCGATCGGCCGCCGAAAAGGCCACGAAAGGCGGCTTGACCCGCGCCAGGGCCGGATCGCCATGAATATGCGCGAGCAGGGCCTTGACGCCGGGAACCAGCGGCTTGCCGTCGAATAATTTGCGGATGGTTACGGCTGCATCGAGCATGACGGCATCATTGGTCTCGAGCGCGCGGGCGCAAAGATCGGCGTTGAGATTGGTCGTTGCCGAGATGCAACCGGCGAATTTTCCGGCGCGGCCTTCGAGCAAGGAGGCCTCCGTAGACGGGAACACGGCGAAGTCTGGCGATAGTGCCGCTGCGGCTCGGGAGTACGACATGTCGCCGGAGGAATCTTTCAATCCCACGACGCGGCCCTTGTAGGATTTGATCAGCCGGTCGACCAGCGGGATCGGCCACGGCACTCCCGAGGTCTGCGGGATGTGATAAAGATAAAGCGGCACCGCTTTGCCGGCGGTCGCCTTCACGATGATATCGATGTATTTGACCAGGCCGTCATCGGGCACCCCCTTGTAGTAGAAGGGCGGCAAAACCAATGCGCCGGAATAGCCGAGCTCGGCGGCGTGCTTCGTCAACGCAACCGCGTCGGCGGTTGCCGCGGCGCCGGTGCCGACCATCAGCCGGTCCATCGGCAACCCTGCGGCTTTGAGAGCGCTCATCACCTGCTTTCGCTCGTCCAATGAGAACGATGTGGCTTCGCCGGTGGTGCCGAGCACGTTGAGGGCATTGCAGCCATTGTCGAGCAAGTAGTGGGCGAGTTTGACGATACGTTCGATATCCGGTGAGCCATTGTCGTGGATCGGGGTCGCGATTGCCGCAATGACTCCCTTGAGCTTTCCGTGCGCAGCCATTGTTAGTTCTCCCGATTAGCCGCTGACATTGAAGGCGGCGAGCGCCGCCATGTTGACCAATTGGCTGTCCTGCGCGCCGAGTTGGACGATCTGTACCGGCCGGTCGAGGCCGACCAGCAGCGGCCCGATCACCGTGGCGCCGCCCAACTCTTGCAGCATCTTGGTCGCGATCGACGCCGAATGGAACGCCGGCATCACCAGCACATTGGCCGGTCCCGACAAGCGGCTGAACGGATAGGCCGCCGCCAGCGCCGGATTAAGCGCGATATCGGCGGCCATTTCGCCGTCATACTCGAAATCGACCCGCTTGTGATCGAGAATTCGCACCGCTTCGATGACGCGCGCGGAGCGTTCTCCCGGCGGATGGCCGAAGGTCGAGAAGGCAAGCATTGCGAGCCGGGGCTCATAGCCGAGCCGGCGCGCAACGCCGGCGGCTTCAATGGCGATGTCAGCCAAATCCTCGGCGTTCGGCATTTCGGTCACGGCGGTGTCCGCCACCAGCACGGTGCGCCCGCGCGCGATCACCAGCGAGACGCCGATGACGCGATGGCCAGGCTTCGGATCGATGACTTGCCGTATCTCTTCAAGCGCGACGGAGAAATTGCGGGTAACTCCGGTGATCATGGCGTCAGCGTCGTTGAGCGCGACCATGCAGGCCGCGAAATGATTGCGGTCGGTATTCACCAGCCGCTGACAGTCGCGGAGCAGATAGCCGCGCCGCTGTAATCGCTCATACAGATAATTTATATAGACCGTGTTGCGGGTCGAAAGCCGGGCATTGATGATCTCAATGTTATCACCGAGTTCGATGCCCGCTTCCTTGGCGCTGGCCTGCACGCGGTCTTCGCGGCCGACCAGAAGCGCCGTGCCCAGCCCCTGCTGGACGAAACTGACCGCGGCGCGGATGACCTGCTCCTCCTCACCCTCGGCGAAGACGACGCGGCGCGGCTGGCGCCGCAATTTGGCAAACACCTGCACCAGGGTGCCGGCGGCCGGGTCAGTGCGCGAGCGTAAGGCCTCGCGATAGGCGTCCATGTCGACGATCGGCTTGCGCGCCACGCCGGTATCCATCGCGGCCTTGGCGACTGCCGGCGGGACGGTCGAAATCAGCCGCGGATCGAACGGCACCGGTATGATGTAGTCGGGCCCGAATTTCGGCCGCGAGCCATAGGCGGCGGCGACTTCGTCCGGCACATCCTCGCGGGCCAGCGCGGCAAGCGCGCGGGCGGCGGCGATTTTCATTTCCATATTGATGGCGGACGCGCGCACATCGAGCGCGCCGCGAAAAATATAGGGGAAGCCGAGGACGTTGTTGACTTGGTTGGGATAGTCGGAGCGCCCGGTCGCCATGATGGCGTCGTCGCGCACCGCGGCGACCTCCTCGGCGGTGATCTCGGGATCCGGATTGGCCATGGCGAAGATGATCGGGTTTGCCGCCATCGACTTCACCATGTCCGGCGTGACCGCGCCTTTCGCCGACAGGCCGTAGAAGACGTCGGCGTCAACAAGGGCTTGCGCCAAGGTGCGAACCTCGGTCTTCACCGCATAGGCCGACTTCCACTGGTTCATGCCATCCTTGCGGCCCTGATAGATCACCCCCTTGGTGTCGCACAGGATCAGGTTTTCGGGACGGAAGCCGATCGCGCGCAACAGCTCGAGGCAGGCAATGCCGGCGGCGCCGGCGCCGTTGCAGACCAGCTTGGTGTCCTCGATCTTGCGGCCGGTGAGATGAAGCGCGTTGAGCAGGCCCGCGGTCGCGATGATCGCGGTGCCGTGCTGGTCGTCATGGAAAACCGGGATGTCGAGCAATTCGCGCAGCCGCTGCTCGATCACGAAACATTCCGGCGCCTTGATGTCTTCGAGATTGATGCCGCCCCAGCCCTGGCCGAGAAATTTGACGCAGTTGATGAACTCGTCCGGATCCTCGGTATTCACTTCGAGGTCGATCGAATCGATGTCGGCGAAGCGCTTGAACAGCACCGCCTTGCCTTCCATCACCGGCTTGGCCGCCAGTGCCCCGCGATTGCCGAGGCCAAGAATGGCAGTGCCATTGGTGATGACCGCGACGAAATTGCCTTTGGTCGTGTAGTCGTAAGCCTTGCCGGGATCCTCGGCGATCGCCAGCACCGGCACCGCGACCCCGGGCGAATAGGCGAGCGACAGATCGCGCTGCGTCGCCATGGGTTTGGTGGCGACGACTTCGAGTTTGCCGGGGCGGCCGACACTGTGAAATAGCAGGGCTTCCTGGTCGGTAAAGGTCGGCCGGTTATGACCCTTCGGGGGCTTGGCGGGCATTGATACTCCTGACACAACCGGCGGGCGCCGGCCCGGCGGACGTTAGCGGATGGAGGCTAGCCTACTCAAGCACATGACGTTTTTGGCAGTCTTGCGGAAACGACATTGAACCGACGGGCGGCACGCGCTAAGCGGTATCTCTACGAATGGGCTTTTGTTCTCAGCAATGATCCGGTTTTTGTTACGTAGTATCGGTTTTCTCTGCCTCGCAGCGTCGTTCCTGCTGGTCATTTATGACGGCACCAAATCGATCGCGGGAAATGCCATCTACATCACCAGCGTGCGGGCGCTCTGGGACATTCTCAACGCCGCCAGTTTGCAGGCCTTGCGGCCGCTGATTGAAAACAGGCTCGGTCATTTTGCTTGGGATTCGGCGTTCGTGAGTTTCCTCGATTCGCCAAGCTGGGCCGTGCTGGGCGGCGTTGGCGTCGTCCTCATCCTGCTCGGGCGCAAGAGGCGGCCGCTGATCGGCTACGCCCGCTAGACGTTCTCGCGGTGGCGTGAACCGTAATTGTCCGGCGCTGGCCAAGACGTGAATGCGGGCCTGATGCAAGCAATTGCCGGCACGCTTATATTAGCGCCACGACGACAATTGTGGGAGACGCTAGATGCTGATGTTCAAGAAATCGACCGCCATGCCCAAGCCCGGTGACGCGCTTCCCGGACGCCCGGACGCGATCCCGACCGCGCAAACCCATTTCGTCAATGGCCGTCCGCTCAAGGGACCCTATCCGCAAGGTCTCGAAATGGCGATGTTCGGCATGGGCTGTTTCTGGGGCTCCGAGCGAAAATTCTGGGAGCTCGGCGAGGGGGTTTATATCACCGCGGTCGGCTATGCTGCCGGCCTGACGCCCAACCCGACCTATGAGGAAGTCTGCAGCGGCCGCACCGGACACAACGAGGTTGTGCTGGTTGTGTTCGACCCGAAGAAAATTTCCTACGAGACGCTGCTCAAGACGTTCTGGGAAAATCACGACCCGACCCAGGGCATGCGCCAGGGTGGCGATGTCGGCACCCAGTACCGCTCCGGCGTTTACACGTTCGGCGCCGCGCAGAAGAAAGCGGCCGAGGCTTCGAAGGCAGTGTATGAGGCCGAGCTCAAGAAGAAGGGCTTTGGCGCCGTCACCAGCGAAATTCTGGAGGCGCCTGAGTTCTATTTTGCCGAGGACTATCACCAGCAATATCTGGCGAAGAACCCGTTCGGCTATTGCGGGCACGGCGGCACCGGCGTCAGCTGCCCGATCGGGCTCAAGGTCGGCGCTCACTAGGCGCTTTGGCAGCACGAACATTCCCGGCAACGGGCGCCCAAAAGGCGCTCGTTTTCATTGGGCGGCGCGCTGGTGAGACTTTATTAACCATGAAAAGCGTTAATCGGATCTGGCAAGGCGCCGGAGGCGGATTCGCTGATGCGGGGAGCCCGCGGATTTCTGCTGTTGACGTTGCCGGTCGCGCTTGCGGCTGGCGGCTGCATGCGCAGCGCATCGCCGACATACACCATGGTCGATCCTAATACCGGGCAGCAATATGCGGTGGTGGCGCCGCCGCAGCAGGCCGGTTACCCGCAATCGGGCTACGTCCAGGCATCGCCGGGTCCGTCACAAGGCTTCGAGCTTTACGGCCAATCGGGACAGCAGAGCTACGCCCAGCAAAGTCCGCAGACGTCGCAGGCGGCGGATCCGGCGAATGAGCCGATCCCCAATCGCGGGCTGTTCACATCGCGCCGTAGTTCGAGCTATGCCATCGCGCCGCAGCCTCAAGCGCAACAAATTCAGGTCCAGCAGCCTTACGTCATCCAATACGGCAACGGCGCCTATGCGCCGCAGCCTTACGTGCCACAGCAATATGCGCCGCAGCCAAGAACGCCTTATGCCGCCACCGCGCCATATGGCTACGCCTCGGCTTCGCCCTATGCGCCCTCCTACACGCTCGACGCCGGCGACAAGCTGCGCATTACGGTGTTCGGCCAGGAAGGCTTGACCAACAGCTATACCGTCGATGCCGGCGGCAATATCAACGTGCCGCTGATCGGCACGCTGCCGGTGCGCGGCGTCACCACGCAGCAATTGTCCGGCCTCATCACGGCCCGCCTCAAGCAGGGCTATGTGCGCGAGCCGCACGTCTCGGTCGAGGTGGAAGCCTATCGCCCGTTCTTCATCCTCGGTGAAGTCAACAACCCCGGCCAATATCCCTACGTCGCCAACATGACGGCGGAGGCCGCGATCGCCATAGCCGGCGGCTTCTCGCCGCGCGCTTCGAAGAGCAAGGTCGAGCTGACGCGCAATTCGCCGAGCCAGCAGATCCACGGCGACGTGCCGCTGACCTATCCGCTCAAGCCCGGCGACACCATCGTCGTCAAGGAGCGGTGGTTCTAGCCGTCACTTCAAGTTCTTCGCCAGGAATTCCATGCTGCGCGTCCAGGCCAGCGCGGATGCGTCCCTGTTGAAGCTCGCGCGCTCATCGCAATGGAAGCCGTGCTGGGCATCCGGATAGACGTAAACGTCTGCCTGCGGCTGCTTCTGCTTGATGGTCCCGACATCGCTCATCGGAATGCCGGCATCCTTTTCGCCGAAATGCATCTGCACCGCGCATTTCGGGTTTTCGTCGGCGAACTTGGCGATCATGCCGCCGTAATAACAAATCGACGCTTTTAGTCCGTTCAAGCGGCAGGCAGCGAGGAAAGCCGCGGTGCCGCCCATGCAGAAGCCGATCACGCCGCACGGCCCCACCGCCTTGATGTCGCCGAGCGCGGCATCGAGGTCCTTCATCATCGCGGTCCAGTCGAGATTGCCGAGATAGCTGCGGGCATGCGCGATCTCGTCCGGCGAATAGCCGGTCTCGAAGTCGCGCACGAAGCGGTCGAATACCGCCGGCGCCACCGCCACATAGCCTTCCTGCGCGAGCCGGTCGCAGACCGCGCGGATGTGATGATTGACGCCGAAAATCTCCTGCACCACGACGAGCCCGCCCTTCGGCTTGCCCTGCGGATCGGCGCGATAGGCGCCCAATTTGTGGCTGTCGGCGGCGGTGAGTGAAAACTGCTTGCCCAAGTGCGTCTCCCGTTAATTTGCTTTGTGAGATCGAGCCCGGAAAGATTTAGCACGAGCCCATATTTGCTGTCATTCGGGGGCGCTATTCTGGAATGACGGTCATGAAGCCTTCAACTCGAAAGCCTCGGCGAGCAATTCGTACGAATGCTTTCTCGCCTCATGATCGTAGATCATCGTCGTGATCATCACTTCGTCGGCCTTGGTCGCCTCGACCAAGGCGTCGAGCCTCGCCTTGACCGTCGCCGGGTTGCCGACCGACAATTTCGCGCGATTCTGCGCGATGCGCGTGCGATCAACAGGCGCATAAGGATACGTCGCGGCCTCGTCGGGCGACGCCAGCGGCAGATATTCGCCTTTGGCGCGGCGCACGATGTTGAGATCGATGGTGGTGGCGAGCCGATCGGCCTCTTCATCGGTGTCGGCGCAGACCACGGCGGTGCCGAGGATCGCGTAGGGCTTGCTATGTGCCTGTGACGGCTTGAAATTGTCGCGGTAGAGCCGCATCGCTTCGGCCGCATCGAAGGTGGCGAAATGATGCGCGAAGGAAAATGCCGCGCCGATATGGGCGGCGAGCTGCGCGCTGTAATCCGACGAGCCGAGCAGATACACCGGCGGCAGTGGCGTTTCGTCGGGCATTGCGCGCACATTGCGGAACGGATGTCCCGCCGGATAAGCCCGTGTTTCGAGAAGCATCAGCTCGTTGAACCGCTCGAGGAAATCATCCTCGTCGGTGATGCCCTGCCGCCGCCGCAGCGCGTAGGAGGTCGCCGGGTCGGTGCCCGGCGCGCGGCCGAGGCCGAGATCGATGCGGCCGGGGAACAGCGCCTCCAGCACCTTGAAGCGCTCGGCCACCATCAGCGGTGCGTGGTTGGGCAGCATCACGCCGCCGGAGCCGATCCGCATGTGGTGCGTCA
>Ga0265313_10000394_pt1 | contig 46881 bp, 44 predicted proteins | sample 4123metaG_FD_203122 | JGI IMG/M metagenome (GOLD analysis project Ga0265313, IMG submission 203122) | Rhizosphere microbial communities from Carex aquatilis grown in University of Washington, Seatle, WA, United States - 4-1-23 metaG | ecosystem: Host-associated > Plants > Roots > Rhizosphere >... | reverse complement strand
TTCTGCCGCACGCCGTTCAGTCGAACTTCTTCGCCCTTGTCCGCCGGGTCCAGGACGAATCGCGGCCGGCCGGGCCGAGGTCCGGATCGACCCGGCTCGCCTGAATCCGCATCCCGGCTGCCGCGCCCGTTGTGAGCGATTAATCCATCTAAGGATTGGTGGAGCGCGTTGTCCTCAACGCGCTCCCTCGGCCCGGCAGTTCGCCCCTGCGCGTTGGGGACAACGCGCTCCACCTCAATCGCCGGGATCGATAGGTCACGAACTTGTCGCTCACCACACTAGACCCCTCGGCGCGGCAGCCGGTCCGGCGGGCCGGGGAAAAGCGAGATCGGTTTCCGGGGGGTCTTTAGTCGCAGGCGGTCTTCGCCTATGCGTCCCAGCTGGGTTGCGATCTCCGCGGGCGGCAACAGCCGGTCGACGCATCCTGTCTTGACGGCGCTCTTGGGCATGTCCGGCTGCCGGGCCGTCTGGAAGTCCTGGGCGAACACGAGGCCTCCCGCGTCCTTGATCGATTCGAGCGCCGCCGCGCCGTCGGAGTCGAACCCTGACAGGATGACCGCGATCGCCCGTTTTTGCCGATCCTCCGCGAGCGATTTCAGAAAGATGGATATGTTCTTCGGCCAGCCTGGCGTCCTGACCAGCGGGGAAAGGCGGAACGCCTCCCCGTCCATCGTCACCTGCATCCCGGGCGGAACGACGTACACGCTGTCGGCCTTCACGGTTTCGCCGTCGGCCACGAGCTTGACGGGCATTGCCGTCACGCGGGGGAGAATGTCGATGAGGTAGGGTTTTCCGCTTGGCGGCTGGTGGTCGACGACAATGTAAGCCATCCCCGTGTCCGGCGGGAGGAGGGACAGGATCGTGCAATAGGCCTCGAAGCCTCCCGCCGATGCCCCCAGGCAGACGATGGACAGGTTATCATCCGGCACGCCCTCGGCACCGACGGTGTGTTGTTCAATTTGCATTTTTGGGACGCGGGGGGATGAATTTGGAGAGAGACCCGAGAGGAGAATGGGCATGACCGGTGGTGTTCCCACAAGCTTACCATGGGGAAAAATTGCGGCAAGTAGGCGAACACCCCAGGCGCAGGCGCTTAAAAGTAGGGAAACACCCCATGACCGGCGGCGTGAATCCTCTTTATGCTAGTCCTCGAAATCCGGAGAAATCGCACCTCCGCGACGGCGCGTGCGGCAAAAAACATATCAGGAAGTATCCCATGCTCATAAATATCAACGATCTCTACGGCGACAGGCTCGCCGCACTCGATGGCGATATCGGTCACGTGAAGGACTTCTACTTCGACGACAAAAGCTGGATGATCCGATATGTCGTGGCGAACACGGGGTCATGGCTGACGGGGCGCCTCGTGCTGCTCGCCCCGCATGCCCTCGCAAAATGGAATCAGTACGGGAGCACGCTTCATGTGAAGCCGCTTAGGAAGCAGATTCAGGGCAGTCCGCCGATCGAGGCGCATGCTCTGATCTCGCGCCAATTCGAGATCGACTGCCACCACTACTACGGATGGCCGGCCTATTGGGAGGCGGAGCGAATGCAGGGCTTCGGCGGCGCTCCGGCAGCGATGCCTCCGCCGGAGAGTGCGCGTTCGAACCGCACCTACCGACCCCGGGGCGACGTGAATCTCAGGAGCACGCATGCCGTCATCGGATACAATGTCGAGTCGGCCGACGGGATGATCGGTCATGTGAGCGGCTTTCTTGCCGACGACAGGAGCTGGGCGATCCGCGAACTCGTCGTCGAGTCGGGCCACTGGTCTTCCGGCAAGAATATCCTGATCCCAACAGGCAAGGTCGAGAGGATCAGCTACGAGGAGTCCAAGGTGTTCGTGAACGTGGCCAAAGCCGACCGTCTTCAGGCCGAGGAGAGCGACCTGGATGGGGTGGCGCCGTCAGCCATGGAGAACATGGTCTTCCCGGCGATCGACTTTCATACGGAAGGCCATCCCAACCGCCCGTATCGCTCCCTTGGCGAGGTCTAGGTTAAACTCATTTCAGGGGAACGCGAACCTCGATCTCCGTGCCGGTGTTGGGAATGGATCTCACGGTCAGGGAACCTCCCACATAGTTTGCCCGCTCCCTCATGCCGAGAAGTCCGAGGCCAATCTTTCCATTCCTGCCGGCAGCAGGGTGCTCGGGGTCAAAGCCGATTCCGTCGTCATTGATCGTCAGCCGGGCCGAGGCGCCCTCTTGTCCAAGGCGGACAATGACATGCCGTGCGTGCGCGTGCTTTTCCACGTTCTTCAGGGACTCCTGAAGAATTCGGTAAAGCGCCAATTCTACGCTGGCTGCGAGGCGCGCGGTCAGTTGCGCGCACGTCAGCTTCATCGCGACGTCCGTCCGATCCGCGAATTCCGAGCTGGTGGCGCGCAGGACGGCAACGAGGCCCAGGGGGTTGAGCACGCTCGGCCTCAGATTGCGCGAGATGCGCTCCACTTCCTCGGCGGCGTTGCCGAGCATCTTGCAAAGCTTCATCGCCCCACCCTTCAGCTTCCAGTCGCGTGCGGGGAGCATGTCCGCCAGCGTCTTGCTGTGAAAGAGGACGGCGCAGAGAAGCTGGGTGATGTTGTCGTGCAATTCGAGGGCGACGCGCTCGCGCTCGTCCTCCTGCACTTGCACGACGCGGTGCGTCAGGGCCCGCAGCCGTTCCTCGCTCCGCCGGGATTCCGTCATGTCTGTGACAACCATGCCGATGGCCGCCAGGGTCGTTCCGTTCCTCGGCAACGGACAAACGGATATCTGCACCGGCACCAGCGTTCCGTCGCTGGAATTCAGCGGCATCAGGAGCTTGGCGCCGGATTTCCCCGTCCGTTTCAGGGCCGGTCGCAGCCTCAACCGGTCTTCCGCGGAGACAAAGCGGGCAAAGGAGCCGCCAATCACCCGCTCCAGCGGGCATCCGACCATCCTCGCGAAACACTGGTTGGCGTAGAGTATGGTCTTGTCGGCCGTCAGGGTCAGGGTCCCTTCGTTCATGGATTCGATGAGCATTCGGTAGGCGTGCCCGGCGCCCTCAAGGGTGAATACCTGGTTGCCTTTGGACCCGGCAACGAGAACCGCATCGACTTCGCCGTTGCGGATGGCGAGGAGCGTCGCCTCCGTCTCCGCCAGGCGGGCTCGGAGTTCGGCGAGCTCCCGGGACGCAGCAGCCCGGGATGACAGGCGCTTTGGAGCGGTTTTCAATACGCTGGCGCGGCTTTCATGCGCAGATCCAGCGCAACGAGCAGGCTGGCGGAGTCCGTGAGGTTGCCGATGAATCGGCGCACGGGACGCGGAAATTCCCTGACCAAGGTCGGAGTCGCGATGATCTGGCCGTTGCGCGCCAGGATGGGCTGCTGGTAAACGTCGATCACCTCCAGCTTGAAGTTGCCGGAGAACTCGGCCGTGCACAGCTCCCGGGCCCGGAGAACGGCCTGGCGCGATCTCTCGGTGGCCCCCGCCACGTACAGCCGCAGGATATGTTTGCCCGGGGGTTTGGCGGCCAGGGCCTTTTCAAAGGCCGAGGTCGCGGGATTGGACTTGCGGGGTTTCAGGGGCATGGGCATCGGCTATGCGGAAGGGCGCAAATCCAACCCGACGAGCACGCGCTCCGTGTCGGAAAGGTCTCCGATGATTTTTCGTACCGGCTGCGGCAGCTTGCGAACCAGCGTGGGGATGGCGAAGATTTGGTCGCCCCTGGAGAGCTGGGGCTGCTCCAGCAAATCGATCACCTCGATGCGATACCGACCGCTGAGGTAGTTGTCGCATATCTTTTTCAGGTTTGAGAATGCCGTCAGCGACTTGGGCGTCTGGCCGGCCACGTACAGGCGAAGCTGCCAGAATTTGGACGGGAGCGAACGGGAGCCGGAACGGCGCCGCTTCGCCGGTTTGGCGATCATCGACGTCCCCTTCCTGACTTGGGTTCATGCCGCGCTCTGGCCACTGCCGAGACATCCGCGTGGCGCAAGCGGCCCAGTTCCGTCCGCTCCGTGGTCAGCAGGCGCGTCTGTGTCCCCACCTGGCGGTCGATCTGCCGGAGTTCCTCGGCGCCGGCTTCATGCTCGGAGCGGAGTCCGACGATTTGCCGCTCGACCGCGGCGCGTTTGCCCTCCAGTTCGCGCTTGCGGCGCGCGGCCTCCTGCTGACTGGCCAGCAACTCCGCCGTTTCGCGGGCGGTCTGCGCCGTGCGGGCCGAGCCGGTCAGAACGCCGCTCGGGCCGATGTAGGCGTCCACGAGGTCTATGCCGCGGTTCGAAATCAGGAATTCGCGGACCTGGTTCGAATGCGCCATGCCGCGCGCCTTGATCACGTAGAGCACGCGGTTGCGCTCGCCGTTGCCCTCGAAGTCCTGGAGCAGAAGCCAGGCGTCCATGAGCGAAGACATGGCGATCTCGCTTTGCTGCAGGGCATGGTCGCCGTGCGTCAGGCTGGTGAAGAGCGAGGTGACTTGCCCGCCCTTCAGATAGTCGATCAGCCGTGTCACCATCGCCTTGGTTTCGAAGTCCGCCCCCGCGCCCATAAGGCTGGTTATGGGGTCAATGATCACGACGTGGGGCTTAAACGAGGCGATCTCCTTGAACATCGTGGCCAGGTGCATTTCCAGGCCGTAGAGCGTGGGGCGCGCGGAGCGAAACCGCAGTGCGCCGCCCTTGACCAGCGGCTCCAGGCGCAGCCCGATAGAGCGCATGTTGCGGATGATCTGGTTGGGAGATTCCTCAAACGAGAAGAAAAGCACGCGCTCTCCGCGCAGGGCGGCTGCATGGGCAAAGCAGGCGGATGTGATGGTCTTGCCGGTGCCGGGCGTCCCCGTGAGGAGAATGCTGCTGCCGCGGAAAAAGCCCCGTCCGCCCAGCATGGTGTCCAGCCGCGGTATGCCCGTCGAGATTCGCCGGTTGGACACCTTGTGGGTCAGCCCCAGCGACGTGATCGGCAGGACGCTGAGACCCTCGTCACCGATAAGGAATGGAAACTCGTTCGTGCCGTGCAGGGTGCCCCGGTATTTCACCACGCGCAGGTGCCGCGTGGCAATCTGGTCGATGATCTTGTGATCGAGCAGAATGACGCAGTCGGATACATATTCCTCCAATCCATGCCGGGTCAGCTGCTCGCGCCCGCGCTCCGCCGTGATGACGGCCGTCACGCCCTTGCGCTTGAGCCAGCCGAAAAGCCGGCGCAATTCGGCGCGCAGGATCGCCTCGTTGGGAAGCCCGGCAAAAAGCGCCTCGAGGGTGTCCAGGACCACGCGCTTGGCGCCGATGGAATCGATGGCGAGATTCAGCCGGACGAACAATCCCTCCAGGTCGTATTCGCCGGTCTCGTGGATTTCATTGCGCTCGATGTGGACATGTTCGACCAGAAGCTTCTTGCGCCGCACCAGGCCTGCCAGATCGAACCCCAGCGAAGCCACGTTGGCGCCCAGCTCCGAATCCGTCTCCTCAAATGACATGAACACACCCGGCTCTCCAAATTGGGCCGCGCCGCGCACGAGAAACTCCGCCGCGAACAACGTCTTGCCGCAACCCGCTCCGCCGCAGACGAGCGTGGGCCGCCCGCGCGGCAATCCGCCGCCGGTGATCTCGTCCAAGCCGTCGATGCCCGTCGGGCACTTCGGAAGGCGTCCCACAGCGGAGCCGGCCCCCAAGCAGCACTTGGTCATTCGGAGCGACTCTTTTCCCATGGGGCAGATTAGAGCATTAATGGGGTGAAGACCGTGGGGTATTCACCTACCGGGCGGGAGTGGCGAAAGTCATCCTCGCTTTTTTGCTGACGAGAATGGCCGCCGTGGCACGCTCCCGTCGTGAGTCGAGGCATTGTTCATCTGCAGCCGAGGCTTCGCTTTCCCGATGACAAGGAGACCGGAAAATCCTACTGCGCGCGATGCGTCAAATTTACCGGATAATTCTAGGCCTCCTTCTTTCCCTTCTCTGGACTCGTGCCGCGGCGGAAGAACAGGTCGCGGTGGCTGCGGCGGCAAACCTTGTCTATGCGCTCGACGCCTTGAATGCGGAGTTCGCGAAAGCCGAGCCGGGCGTGGCTGTCACGACCGAGACGGGGGCCTCCGGCACGCTGGTGGCGCAGATCAGCAACGGCGCACCCTACGATGTCTTCCTGTCGGCCGACCTCGATTTCGCCAGGAAGCTCGTGAGGCTGGGCGGCGCCGACGGCTCCAGCCTGAGGACGTTCGCGATCGGCCGACTCGTCCTCTGGACGACCCGACCCGGGCTGGCGCTCACATCGGTTGACTCGGTGGTCCGTGATCCGTCCGTTCAAAGGCTGGCGGTCGCCAATCCGAGGACCGCGCCGTACGGCGCGGCCGCGGTGGAGGCGCTCGCGAAACTCGGTCTGGCCGAAGTGGCAAAGCCGAAGATCGTCTTCGGCGAAAACATCACGCAAACAGCCCAGTATGTCTCCAGCGGGAATGCCGATGCGGGCTTTGTCGCCCTTTCGCTCGTTCTTTCACCGAAGCTCAAGGGCCAGGGTCGCTGGATCGAGGTCCCGCCGGCGCTCTATACTCCGCTGGAGCAAGGTGCGGTCCTGACCAAGCGCGGGGCCGGAAACGCCGCCGCCCGCCGTTACCTTGAGTTTTTGGCGAGTCCGGCGGCCCGCGCTGTCCTCGAACGCTACGGATATTTGTTGCCCCGCTAGAGGGGTGATTGACAAATGCGCAACCTATCGATCCCGGCGATTGAGGTGGAGCGCGTTGTCCCCAACGCGCTGGGGAGAACTGCCGTACCGGGGAAGCGCGTTGGGGACAACGCGCTCCACCAATCCTTCAACGAATGAATCGCTCACCACACGAGCGCGCTGTTTTCCCGACCATCCGCAACAACCTGAACTTCGACCTGAAAATGAACAACCGCCGCACTGTCCATCCGGCCGCCTTCCTGGCAATCGCCCTGATTATATCGGCCGCCGCCGCTCCCCTCGCCCGGGCAGATGACGCGGCGGAGATCCAGGCCCTCAAGGCCGAGATCCGGGTGATGGAGCAAAAAATATCCGCGCTCGAGAAAAGGGAGGCGGGGAGCGAGTCGGGTGCTCCGGTTGCCGCCGCCCCTGCCGCACCGGCGGTCGCTCCTGTGGCGGGTACCGCAACCGTGACGGTCAACGATTCGGGACTCGTCGCTACTGCGATCGATCATTCCGGCTATTTCCACGTCGGGGGCATAGCGCAATTCGACTCGAGGATGTTCGTTCATGACGGAGGCGGGGTCTTGAACAACGGTTTCATCCTGCGGCGGGCCCGCATCGTGACGGACGGGACTTTCGACAAGATATATTCCTTCCAGTTCACGCCCGAATTCGGAAACGGAAGCGGCGGGACGGCCAACGCCTTCACGATTCTGGACGCCAACATCACGATCGCGCTCACCCCGCAGGCCCAGCTCAAGGTCGGAAAGTTCAAGACGCCGATCGGCCTTGAGGAGCTCCAGGCGGACCCGAGCACCAACTTTGCCGAACGTTCCCTCGTCAACAACCTGATGCCGAATCGCGACGTGGGGGCCATGGTTGGCGGGGCCCTCTTCAGCGGCACCGTGAACTACACCGTCGGCCTGATGAACGGCATCGCGGACAGCACGACGAGTTCAGGCAACTCTGACTTTGACAACGACAAGGATGGCGTCGCACGGATCTTCCTGACGCCTTTTTTCCACGAGAAGGACTCCGTGTGGCAGGGCCTGGGTGTCGGCATTTCGGGCAGCGACGGCCGCCAGAAAGGGCTGTCGGGCGTGACGGCGGGCTTCAAGACCGACGGTCAGCAGACGTTCTTCAAGTACAACTCGACCGTGTTTGCCGACGGGCAGGTATTGAGGCTCTCGCCGCAGGCCTACTATTATTCGGGGCCGTTTGGCGTTTTGGGCGAATACGCGGTTTCCATTTTGAATGCCCGCCCGACCGCGCCCGCCGGGACCACGGTCCCTGCAAAGACGCAGTTGGAGAACAAGGCCTGGGAAGTCTCCGCTGGCTATGTCCTGACCGGCGAAGATTCGACCTACGCGGGCGTGACGCCCAAGGCCCCCTTCAATTGGCAGAACGGCACCTGGGGCGCCTGGCAGGCCGTGGCCCGATACTCCGATCTGAAGATCGATCCCAAGACATTTCCCCTCTTCGCCTCCCCTCTTTCCAATGCGGCCGAGGCCCGGGCGGCCGGCGTGGGCGTAAACTGGTATCTGACCAAGGCAGTCCGCATCACCCAGGACTATTTCCAGACGAGCTTCTCCAATAACGCCGGCCCCGTCTCGACGAGCCAGATCCTGCGCCAGGACGAGAAGGCGTTCATCACGCGGGTCCAGATCGTCTTCTGAGCCGGGCCCTCAACTCCGGCCGATCGCGACGCCCGCCGCGAATACGAGGGCGCCCCCCAGCCCCACCTGGCACGCCGCCGAAAAGACCGGCGTGTCCATGTAGCGGTGGCGGATCCACGTGATTGCCGCGAGTTCGACCGTGACCACGCAGACGGCCAGGATCGTCGCCTCGCGAAAGCCGGGCAGGAGATACGGCAGAGTGTGACCGATTCCTCCGACCGTCGTCATCAGTCCGCAGACAAAGCCGCGGAGCCAGGGGCCGCCCCGGCCGCTGAGTTTGCCGTCGTCCGACAATGCCTCCGCGAACCCCATGCTGATTCCGGCGCCCACCGACGCAGCGAGGCCGATGCGGAAGGTGTCCGGGTTGTTGCCGGTGGCGAAAGCCGCGGCGAAGACGGGCGCGAGCGTCGAGACCGAGCCGTCCATCAGCCCGGCAAGCCCGGGCTGGACGACACGGAGGACCAGAAGACGGCGGGCTGTCTCGCGCTCCGCCTCGGCGACTCCCGTGCGCGCGTCCTCCTTTTCCGCGCTTGAGACAATGTCCTCGTGCTTCTGCTCTTCCGCGGCGAGGTCTCCCAGCAGCTGCCGGATGCCCGCATCCTTCGTCTGGCTGATCGCTGCCTCGTAAAACCGGCGCGACTCCAGCTCCATGAGGGCAGCAGCGCGGCGGGCCTTGTCCGGCTGCATGGGACGGACAAGCCAGGTCGGCCGGCGCTGGATGAAGCCTTTCACGTCCTGGCGGCGCATGAGGGGGATGTGTTCCCCAAACTGCTTGCGAAAGCCTTCAATGAGCCTGTGCCGATGGTCCGACTCCTCGGCGGCCATGCGCGTGAAGAGGGCGGCCGTGACCGGAAAGTCCGCCCGGAGGGCGTCCGCAAAGTCTCCATAGATGTGCCCGTCCTCCTCCTCGAGCGAAACCGCCAGGGCGAGCAATTGGGGCTCGGTCAATTCGCGGAAGTGCATCGCGGCAATAATCAATTTATGCGCATGGAAAGGCAACTGCCGCGGAGCAAAAGTAACGGGGCGGTGGCATGATGTCCCCGAAGAGAAGAAAGATTATGAAAACCCCAATAATCGCATTGCTCTCCGCTGGCGTTGCGCCCCCAAGGACCGCGTTGGCGAGCAGCCCGATCCGGACCGCTTGGCCGTGGTCGTCGGCATGATTCGTGGAGATTTCCCGCCTCCAGCGACTTTAAGGCAGGCTGCACCATGAACCTCTCGACGTCCTATCTCGGGCTGAGACTCAACAGCCCTGTCGTCATAGGGGCTTCGCCGTTCGCGGACAATGCGGAGAGCGCCAGGGAACTCCAGGATGCCGGGGCCGGCGCGATCGTGATGCGCTCCCTTTTCGAGGAGCAGATCTACCTCGATGAGGTCTACCGTGAGGGCCGCACCCGGGGGTCCGCCGAGATGGGCCCGGAGAAGGGAGCCTACTTCCCGTCGCTGTCGGAGTACCAGATGACGCCTGACCAGTATCTGCGGCAGATCGCCTACCTCAAGGCGTCGCTGGCCATCCCCGTCATCGCCTCCCTGAACGGCTGCATGCCCGGGGCGTGGATCGATTACGCGCGCCGGTGCGAGGCCGCCGGTGCCGACGCGATGGAGCTGAACCTCTACAGCGTATCGACCGATCCGGAGTCGTCGGCCTTGGACATCGAGGGCGAGATGCTCGAGACAGTGCGGCTCCTGAAGACCTCCGTCCGGATACCGGTTGCCGTCAAGCTGTCGCCGTTCCACACGGCCCTGGTCCATTTTGCACGGGAGCTTGAGCGGCGGGGCGTCGACGGGATCGTGCTCTTCAACCGGTTTTACCAGCCGGAACTCAACACGGAGGAGAAGGGGGCGGACTATCAGCTGCGCCTTTCGGATTCGTCGGAACTTCTCCTCCGCGCGCGCTGGATCTCGATACTCGCCTCGCGCGTGCGTTGCTCGCTCGCCGTCACCGGCGGTGTGCACAACGCCTCGGATCTCGTGAAGGCTGTCCTTTCCGGTGCAGATGCCGTTCAGCTCGTGTCCGTGCTGCTAAGGCACGGACCGCACTTTCTGGCCACGATCCTGGGAGGGGTCCAGAAGTGGATGAAGGAGCACGGATGCGCGAGCCTCGATGACTTTCGCGGAGCCATGAACCTCGATCGCTGCCCGGAGGCCGCTGCATTTGAGCGCGGCAGCTACCAGCGCTTGCTCCAGAGCTGGCGCCTGTGACAAGCGGCGCGGCGCTTTTGGCAAGGGATGCGGAGCGCGGCGCGCGCGGGCATGCGAGGGTACAGGACGGAGGGTTCCAACCATCATCATTATGAACACACTAGCCATTTGCGAGCAGCCGAAGGCCGTTTCGAAGGGGATGTCGACGGCCGGCGCCATGAAGGCGCTGGTCTATCACGGTCCGAATCGCCGCGCGTGGGAAGGCAAACCGATGCCGACCATCCAAAAGTCGACGGATGCGATCGTGCGGATCACCAAGACGACGATCTGCGGAACCGACCTGCACATCATGAAGGGGGACGTCCCCGAAGTCACGGACGGCCGCATTCTGGGACACGAGGGCGTAGGCGTCGTGACGGAGGCCGGTTCAGCCGTTTCGGGTTTCAAGCCGGGCGACCGGGTTCTCATCTCCTGTATAACATCCTGCGGCAAATGCGAAGCCTGCCGACGGGGCATGTACTCCCACTGCGCGGACGGGGGCTGGATCCTGGGGCATTTGATCGACGGCACCCAGGCCGAGTATGTCCGGATTCCCCATGCCGACACGAGCCTGTATCCCATTGCCGATGGGGCCGACGATGAGGAGTCGCTCGTCATATTGAGCGACATCCTGCCGACGGGCTTCGAATGCGGCGTCCTCAACGGGGAGGTCGGGCCCGGGGACACGGTGGCGATCATCGGAGCCGGACCGGTGGGGCTGGCGGCGTTGCTCACGGCCCAGTTCTATTCCCCGGCCGAGATCATCATGGTCGACACGGACCAGAACCGGCTCGACGTGGCGAAGACGTTCGGCGCGACAAAACTCGTCCGCGAAAATCCCGTCGAGGAGATCATGCGGCTCACCGACGGCAAGGGTGTCGACGTGGCGATCGAGGCTGTCGGCGTTCCCGCGACGTTCGACATCTGCCAGTCCATCATCGCTCCCGGCGGACGGATCGCCAACATCGGCGTGCACGGCAAGAGCGCCGAGCTGCATCTGGAGAGGCTCTGGTCGAGCAACATCAAGATCACGACCCGGCTCGTGGACACGGTGACGACCCCGCTGCTCCTGAAGACGGTGCGTTCGGGTAAACTGGCGCCGCGCCAACTCATCACGCATCGGTTTCCGTTGCGCGACGTCATGAAGGCGTACGACACGTTTGGAAACGCTGCCCGGGAGCGCGCACTCAAGGTCATCCTGACCGCAGACTGACCCGGCGTGCGGCAAACGCCTCCCAAAGCCAAGACCTGAAAGCGTGGCCATGGAACTGATGGAGGCCATAGTTCACCGGCGGGCGGTCCGGCGGTATGCGGATCAGCCCGTGCCAAGACCGAGGGTCATGGAGCTTCTCCAGGCGGCCGTCTGGGCGCCGAGCGCTGTGAACCAGCAGCCTTGGGCTTTCCTCGTGATCCGGGGTCGGGAGAAGCTCCATGAATATTCCGAAAGGGCCAAGGCCCACATGCTTGAGATCCTTCCCCGATACCTGGAGCTTCACCAGAGATCTGACGAGCTGTCCGGCGGGAGCTACAATGTCTTCCACAACGCCGGGATGCTCATCGTTATCCTGGCCAAACCGGCGGAGCACCCGCCGTCGGAGGACTGCTGCCTCGCCGCCCAGAACCTGATGCTGGCTGCCCACGGCATGGGCCTTGGCACCTGTCCGATCGGATTCGTCCGGCCCTGGCTTAATCTCGGGGATGTGAAGACCGAGCTCGGCATACCCATGAGCTACACGGCGGTGATGCCGATCGTGGTCGGCTGGCCGGCCGGCGGAACCGGACCCGCGTCCAGGACCGAGCCCGAGATCGTCGGATGGCGGGATTACACCGACGGTTCGCAGACCCGGATTTGACATCCCCGGGCGCTGCCGCCCGGATTGCCGCCACTTCGCTCTTTCCCCGACTCGCTTGCGCGGATTAAATGCCCCGCGTGAACCCCCTGTTCCATGCCGTCGATCCCCACGCGGCAAGCAATGTCATCCAGCTCAAGCTGCGCGATGTCGCCCAGCTGTTCAATTCCCTCGACCCCTCCCCTTTCAACGAAAAGGACCTGGATCACGATGCCGAGGAGTTCATTGTCAGCTGGGCGCGGGAATTGCGGCATCATGAGAAGCTGAGACTCGTCATTCACCTCGACAATTCGCCGCCCCAGACGGCGACTGCTGCCTCCCTTGCGGATTCCGTCCGGCATTACTTTGGCTACCGCGCATCAATCAACCGCCTGGAATTCAGACAGCTTTTGAAGCAGGGCCGCACCAGCCTCCTGATCGGGGGCTGTTTTCTCGTGGTCTGCCTGCTCCTCGGCGAGATGATTTCCCATCGCCGGGGACCGGGCGCCTTCTGGGACATTGCGCGAGAGAGCCTTACGATCGGCGGCTGGGTCGCGATGTGGCGTCCCATGGAGATTTATCTCTACGATTGGTGGCCGCTCAAGCGGCGTGGGGATCTGCTTCGGAAGCTCAGCCACATGCAGGTGGACATTCTCGTGAAACCCGCGGCTGTTCCGGGCTGACGGCGGCAAGACAGCCGCCAGCTACCCGGATTTCCGCGGTGTCTCGGGAGCGAAGGCCATCACGATGACCCCGATGTAATTGTCGCGCGTCATCGGATTCAGATTATCGCTTTTCTCATTCAATCCGCGGGTCGTCCATCCGTCGGGCATAAGGACGACCAAGTAGTGAGCGACGCGCGTTCCGTCGGGTTCGCGGTAGACGGCCGTCATCCCCTCCTTGAGATCATCGTAGGAGATCGGCTCCATGACCAGGAGCGTGCCCGGCGCGTACAGGGGCATCATCCCCTCCCCGTCGCCTTTGAGAACAACGGCGTTGGGCCGCAGGCGGGCGTAGTACTCGGCTGCCTGCCTGAGCTTTTCCTTCGGCAGGACGACGGCGACCGGCGACAGGGCTATGTAGCTTTTCACGCGTGGGTCGTCCTTCGAGCAGCCGTCCGGCCAGCCGCCACCGAAGAGCGTCCCGAACGCCAGGATGAAGCCGGCGATCAGGAGGGCCCTCGGCTTTCCATGTCGAACGTCCGCTGCCTTCATGCCTGCATTGTACCAGCATTCCGCCCGCGCGCTCCGCGCTTCTTGCCCAAGAATGCGCGTCTATTGGGCGCCGTCCTCGGTCTCGACCCAGCGCACGGCGTGGCGGACGAGCGCGGTGACATCGTCCAATCCAAGTTTCTCCTTTATGTGCCCACGGTGCACGTCGACCGTCTTTGGGCTCAGATGAAGCTGGGCGGCTATGTCGCGCGTGCTCTTCCCCTGTCCGATAAGCTGGAACACCTCGACTTCCCTGTCGCTGAGGGTCCGTATGGGCGAGGCCGAGCCGCGAGGCCGCCGCCCGGTGACGTTCTCGAGAATCTTTGCCGACATGTGCGGACTGACATAGATCCCCCCGGCGAGCACCTGGCGGATCGCGCCGAGCAGGTTCTCGCCGCCGGCCTCCTTCATGATGTAGCCCCGCGCGCCGGCCCGCAGGAGGCGTTCGGCATAGATTCCCTCGTCGTGCATCGAGACGACGAGTATGGCGAGCTTCGGATGGGACGCCCGAAGGTCCTTGACGAACTCGATCCCGCTGCGGCCGGGCATCGTCACGTCGGTGAGGACAAGATCCGGCATGGAGGCGGAGAGTTCGCGGATCGCGGCCGCCGGCTCGCCCGCCTCGCCACACACGGCCATGTCGGGCTGCCGGTCTATGAGCTGCGCAAGCCCCGCGCGCATGAAGGGATGGTCGTCCACGACGAGGATCCTGCTCTTTCGGCCGGAGGCCGCCTTTGCCTTCCCTGATCCTGGGGATTTCATGCCGGGAGCGGAAGGCTGCAGGTGATCGTGACCCCCTGCCCCGGTTTCGAGCCCACAGCCAGCTCCGCGCCGATCACGCTCGCGCGATGCTTCATGACTCCCAGCCCCAATCCGCGGCCGCGTGCCTTGGGCAGGCCCTTTCCATCGTCGGAAACCTGCAATTGCAGCGAGCGGGAATTCTTGGAGAGGCGGATGGTCACCGCCTTGGCGCCCGAATGCTTGATCGCATTGTTAACGGCCTCCTGACCGATCCGGAAGAGATGTGCGGCCACGATCTGTTTATGGACCAGGACGGGAGCCGGGCATTCCAGTCGGCATTGCAGGCGCCCGAGCGAATTCGCACGCTCCGCCAGCTCGGCAAGTCCGACCTGCAGCGCATCCGGCTCGTTTCCGACCGGAACGAGGCCCCGGGCGAGCTGCCGGGTCTGCCCAATCGCCTCCCGGAGCATCCTTCCCATCTGGCTGAGGCGTTCCGCGAGCGGGGCGCTGTTGCGGACGGCATCCGCGTGGAGTCCGGCGCAAAGGAGCTCGATGGCAGTCAGCTGCTGCCCGAGGCCGTCGTGCAAGTCTTCGCCGATCCGGCGCTGTTCGCGTTCGCTGATTTCAAGAATCTCGGTCTCGAGACGCCTCCGATGGGTTATATCCGTTCGGATCGCGACATACTGCAGCGGCCTGCCCGCCGTGTTCAGACGTGGAAAAATCGTGGTGTCGACCCAGTAGAGCGTCCCGTCCTTTGCCCGATTTCGGATCTCCCCGTGCCAGACCTGGCCGCGGCCGATCGTCCGCCAGAGATTCCTGAAGAACTCCCCTGAGTGGTGTCTCGAATTGATGATCCGGTGATCCTGGCCGAGAAGCTCCTCGCGGGAGTACTTCGACAGCGCGCAGAACTTGTCATTGACGTAGGTTATCTTTCCCGAGGCGTCGGTGATGGCCACGATCGAGTGTTCGTCCAGGGCTGCCTTGATGTCCTTCAGCTCCCGGGTCGCCATTTCCAGCCGGGTTTCCGTCTGGACGCGGCCGGGGGCCCGCGTGCGCGGCCTGGGTTTGAGCATGGAAACACCGCTTTTTTGCGCCACAGTTGACGATTCTAAACGCCGTCCCACTCCCGGCAAGGACGGAACGGCGCACCGCGCTAGGGATTTTCCCTAGCGAGATACGGGCGGGCCTCCAATACCCGGCCGCCGGGCGTTCTGGTAGTCTCTTTCCATGCAAGCGATATCCACGCTCCCGTTTTCACCGGTCGATTCCTCAAAGAACGACCGCGATTTGGCAGATCACATTGCCCGTTCCGATATCTACCGGGACTACCAGAAAGCGTTCGAGGCCACGACAGGCCTGCCGCTCACACTCCGCGCTGTCGGCTCGTTCCAGACGCCGATGCACGGATCCCGCCGGATCAATCCCTTTTGCGCCCTGATTGCCGCAAAAAGCAAGAGCTGCGCGGCCTGCCTGCAACTGCAGCAACGGATGGAAACCGAGGCCAAAGAATCTGCCGCGACGCTGGACTGCTTTGCGGGCCTGAGCGATTCGGCGGTACCGATCCGTGTCGGAGAGCGCGTGGTTGCGTACCTGCAGACGGGTCAGGTGCTGCGCCAGAAGCCGTCGGAGGTCCAATTCGGCCGCACGGTCCGCCAGCTGGCGGATCTGGGGGCGGAGCCGGATCTCAAGCGCCTCAGGGCCGCGTACTTTCAGACGCGGGTTGTCGCTAGGAACCAGTATGATTCGGTCCTGCGCCTTCTGACGATCTTCGCCCAGCATCTCGCGGCCCTGAGCAACCAGCTCATGGTGCGCGAGGGAGCCTCCGAGGCGCCTGCGGTCACCAAGGCGCGCGCCTTCATTTCCGATCGTCACGGGGACCAGCTTTCGTTGTCGCAGGTCGCGCAGGCCGTAAACATGAGCGCCTTCTATTTTTGCAAGGTCTTCAAGAAGGCCACGGGGCTCACGTTCACCGAATACCTGGCCCGTGTACGCGTGGAGGTGGTCAAGAATCTCCTGGTCAACCCGCACAAGCGCGTGAGCGAGGCGGCCTACGAGGCCGGCTTCCAGTCGCTTTCCCAGTTCAACCGCGTGTTCCGCCGCATTGTCGGGGAAGCGCCGTCCGACTATCGGGACGCGCTTCACGGAGCGGGTGGGTCGGGGTTTGGCGCCGGAGCCCGGCTGGCGCGGGCGGTCTGAGTCCCGGCCCGCACGTCAAGATTCGAGGCGCAAATGGCAATTCGCGCGCAGCAACGCCGCCTCGGATCGGCTACCGTGTCGGCACAGGCGATTCAAACATTCAAGCAGCAGGACACTATGAAGAAGAAACCCGCACCCCCCACCGTCTTCCCGGGCCCTGCCGAGGACGAAATCCGCGACTACGCCTATCATCTCTACGTCCAAAGCGGTTCCGTCCCGGGCCGCGACCTCGACAACTGGCTCGAGGCCAGGGCTTGCCTCGGCGCCTGCATTCCCCGGGCCCGCTCCCAGGCTCGCCTTCACCACCATCTTCAGCGGACGCAGGTGAAGCCGTCCGCCGCACCGACTCCCGAGGCCAAGAACCTCGTGGCATGAGGGGGACCTGATCCCCAAAAAGGCGCCCGCGCTGAGTGGATACGGCGCGGGCGCCATCCGTTTTCAGGCCCGCCAGACAGCCTGCTAGCTAGCGCCGAAGCGGCACCCCGTGCTGCCCGGCGAACGGGCAGGGGCCGCCGACGTGACATTGCCCGCAGACGTGCTCCATTTCACGGCGCGCCACGGTGTCGTAGGCGCGAAGAAGCTCCGCCTCAAGTCTTCGGACCTGCTCTTCCGGGAGGTCCGCATGTGCCGCATCCGCGGACCGGGCCGTGTCGAGAATGGCCTGCTTTCCTGTCGCAAGGAATGGCAGCAGAGGGACAAGCCCGCATCGTTCCGGATTCTGCCCGGGCTGGGGCGCAGGCCCCGATTGCTCGAGCCAGTGAGGGACGGAGATCTCCCTCAGGCCCGCCCAGACCTTGAACAGGATCCTGTCCATGAGTTCGGCGCTCGCGGCGCTCGAATCGATGTTTCCGGATCCCGGTTCCGCCCCAAGCAGTTCCGCCCAGCGGCGCCGCAATTCGGGATGCCGGAGCTCGGAGGCAGTCAGATAGGACCAAATCACGGCGCCAGTATAGGGGTTTCACCCTACCCCGCTCCGCGAATTTTGCCCAATTTTGCGCGGCTATTGGCCGCCGCCGGCCGGCCCGGCAATCGGATTGCTCACTTTGCCAGAGTCCGGATGTACGCGACGAGCGTCTTGATTTCGTCGTCCGAGAGTTTCGCGGCAAAAGGCTTCATCCGGCTTTTTCCGTCAGCGTCCTTGAATCCATCCTTGAGCGCCGCGAACGCCTGATCGTCGGTAAAAGCCTTCTGGTAGCCGGCATCGGTCAGGTCCTTTGCGCCGAGCAGCTTTCCCGCCTTGGTGTGGCCTGCTCCGTCGGTTCCATGGCAGGACGAGCAATTCTTTCCCCAGGTATCGGGAGCATCGGCTGAGTATCCGGCCGAGGCGGCCAAAATGAGAATCGAGGCGACAGTTACGGGTAAGGCACGGTTATTCATATGGATTGAACAATTTTGGTACGTTGCGATCCGCCCGATTGGGTGGCAAGCATGGTCGCATGGCGGCGGAATCAGGGCGGCGAGGGCCGATCGGCCTCGGCGGCAGTTGCCATTCATTGTGCAAAAATTGTCCGGACGATTAGCGAACCCGCAATAAATGGGGGCTTTTTGTCAATCGGCGCGGAGCCCGGACTGCCGGCTGCCTGTAGCCTGGGGTCCATGAGCGACATACGAATCGAAGCCTCGTCCGACGCCCGGGCCCGCCCCCTGGACTTCCTGTTCGCACCCAGGGCGGTGGCTGTCGTCGGAGCGACGGAAAAGGCGGGCAGCGTGGGCCGGGCGGTTCTCGAAAACCTCCGGGAGTTCTCCGGCGCGGTCTATCCGGTGAATCCAAAGCGACCGAGCGTTCTCGGCATCCCCGCGTTTCCCTCCCTGGGCGCCCTCCCGGGGAGGGTGGATCTCGCCATCATCGCGACTCCCGCCCCCACGGTTCCGGGAATCATCCGGGAATGCGCCGCCTGCGGCGTCAAGGGCGCGATCATACTCTCGGCCGGCTTCAAGGAGTGCGGCGCGGACGGCGCGGCGCTCGAAGTGCAGATCCTCGCGGAGGCCCGCAAAGGCGGCTTGCGCATTGTGGGCCCGAACTGTCTCGGCATCATGGCGCCCCACGCGGGGCTCAACGCCACGTTTGCGGCAGCGCTCGCCCGTCCGGGCAACATCGCCTTCATCAGCCAGAGCGGAGCCCTCTGCACGGCCATCCTCGGATGGAGTTTCAGAAAGGGCGTCGGCTTCAGCGCTTTCGTGTCGGTGGGCTCGATGCTGGACGTCGGCTGGGGGGACCTGATCACCCACCTCGGCGAGGATCCCAATACCCACAGCATTGTCATCTACATGGAGTCTGTGGGAGATGCCCGGACATTTCTGTCCGCCGCCAGGGAGGTCGCGTTCACCAAGCCGATCATCGTGATCAAGGTCGGGCGGACGGAGGCGGCTGCCAAGGCGGCGGCCTCGCACACGGGCGCGCTGACCGGCAGCGACGACGTGCTCGACGAGGCATTCCGTCGGGTGGGCGTCCTCCGGGTCGATACGATCGGGGAGCTATTCAATCTGGCGCAGATCGCTGCCAAGCAGCCGCTGCCCCGGGGCCCGCGCCTGTCGATCGTCACGAACGCCGGGGGCCCGGGCGCCCTTGCCCTCGACATGCTCGTGACGAGCGGGGGAGAGCCCGCCCAGCTCTCGCCCGGCACGCTTTCGGCACTCGATGCATTGCTGCCCGCACCCTGGAGCCATGGGAATCCCATAGACATACTCGGCGACGCCGACGCGGCCCGCTACGCCGGCGCCGTCGAGCTCGCGGTGCGCGAGCCCGAGAGCGACGGGGTGCTGGTGATCCTGACGCCCCAGGCGATGACAAATTCCACGGCGACGGCCGCCCTGATGCGCCGATTCGCCAAGGTGGACGGAAAGCCGGTGCTCGCCAGCTGGATGGGCGGCTCGGAGGTCGACGCCGGGCGCCACATCCTGACCGACCTCGGAGTGCCGGTCTTCGACTATCCGGATACGGCCGCCCGCGCCTTCGCCTATATGTGGCGCCGCAGTTCGAACCTGCGATCGCTCTACGAGACTCCCGCATTGTCGGCGCCTTCCGAGGGCGGATCGGGCGCCCGGGCGCGGACAGCCGGGATCATTCGCGCGGCCCGGGACTCCGGACGCACCCTTCTGACCGAGCACGAGGCCAAGGAGGTCATATCGGCTTACGGGATTCCCACGGTCGAGACGCGGGTGGCCCTGGGCGAGGATGCAGCGGTCGCCGCAGCCGAGGCGCTCGGGTATCCGGTCGCGGTCAAGCTGCATTCCGAGACAATCACGCACAAGACCGACGTCGGTGGCGTGCGGCTGGACGTAACGGGCGCTTCCGGTGTGCGCGAAGCGTGGCGGGGGATCCGTGATTCCGTCGAGGCGAAGGCCGGCGCGGGGGATTTCCTTGGGGTGACGGTCCAGCGGATGGCGCCGCGCGACGGATACGAGCTCATACTCGGAAGCAGCATGGATCCCCAGTTCGGCCCCGTCCTCCTCTTCGGCGCCGGCGGGCAGCTGGTCGAGGTGTTCAAGGATCGGGCGCTCGGCCTGCCGCCGCTCACGGCGACCCTTGCGCGACGCATGATGGAGCGGACCAGGATCCTGTCCGCCCTCAAGGGTGTGCGCGGACGACGGCCGGTCGACATCGCCGCTCTCGAACAGCTCCTCGTCCGCTTCAGCCTGCTTGTAGCCGAACAGCCAAGGATACGGGAGATCGACGTCAATCCGCTCCTTGCGGCTCCCGGGGGCTTTGTCGCCCTCGACGCAAGAATCGTGCTGCACGATGCCCGGATCAGCGATTCGCAGCTGCCGAAGCTGGCGATCCGTCCCTACCCCATCCAGTATGTGACTTCGGGAACGCTCAACGACGGAACACCGGTCACGATCCGCCCCATCCGGCCAGAAGACGAGCCGCTGGTCGCCAAGTTCCATGGCACGCTGTCGGAGCTCAGTGTTTACAACCGGTATTTTGAGCTGCTTAAGCTGGAGCAGCGCACCGCCCACGAGCGGCTTGCGCGGCTTTGCTTCATAGACTACGACCGCGAAATCGCCCTCGTGGTGGAGCGCCACGACCGCGTCACCGGCGAGAAGGCGGTGATCGGCATCGGTCGGCTGAGCAAGCTTCAGGGGTCAAGTGCGGCGGAGTTCGCCCTCCTGATCGGCGACCCCTGGCAGACCCACGGGCTCGGAACGCGCCTGCTCGGCCTCCTGGTTCAGATCGCCCGGGATGAGAACCTCGAGCGGATACACGGCGATATTTTGGCGGACAATCTGGCGATGAAGGAGGTGTGCCGGAGAGCGGGTTTTGCGTTCGAGCCGGCTGCCGGATCCGCTGCGATCAGGGCCGAACTCAGGCTATGATTCTGCGGGTGATCAAATGATGCGTTCGGAATGGCAAGGATTGCGGAGACCTGCCGGGGGCGGATCGGTAAGGTAACCACTAAGGTTACACCCTACACCGCTGCCATGAAGACCATCCTGGTTCCCGTAGACTTCTCCCCTGTCACCAAACGGGTGATCGCGGAGGCCGCGGCGCTTGCCCGGGGCACGGGAGGCCACCTGGTCTTCATCCACGTCGTCCAGCCGCCCGTCATCGTCACGGATTACGCGGGAATGACGCTGGAGGATACGGAGCAGCTTATGGTGGACGCGCGCCGATGGGGCGCCCGGCGGCTGGTCCGATTGCGTGCGCGGCTGCGGGGAAAGCGAATCCAAGCCGATGCGATGCTCGAGAGCGGCGCTCCGGTTTCCTGCATCCTCGCCGGGGCCAGGAAGCTGAAGGCCAGCCATATCGTCATCGGTTCACACGGGCATTCCGCATTTTACGACCTTCTGATCGGCAGCACGGCGAGGGGCATCCTGAAACAGGCGGAATGCCCCGTGGTCGTCGTCCCGGCCCGCCTCGAAAAAGCGGCGCGCGCGTCCCGGAAAATGCTGGCGGCGGTGCGATGAAGGCCGGGGATGCTATCCATGCAAAGCACGCTCGTTGACGATCTGCGCGCCAAGCGTCCTGCGATCTACTCCCGCTGGAAGGAAGTCCTGAGCCTCGACCCGGAGACCAGCCCGCTTGGAGATCCCGAGATCCTGGTCTACATGATCGATCTGACGCTCGACGAACTGTTTCGGGATCTGGGCGGATCTGACGGGGCCACGGGGCGGGCCCATGCCGCAGCGGCAGCCTGCGCCTGTGGGCGGAATCCCTACACGAACTACTTTGCCGCCGGGAGGCAGGCGGTGAGGGAGGCCCTCATTCTCGCGCAGGCGAATCTTGCGCCGCTTCTTCCTGCCGACCGGGACGCGGCTTTCCGCGATCTCGATGAGGCCTATGGCCGGATCGAGCGCAGTCACGTTGACCTCTTTTGCTCCGTCTGCCAGCATAAGCCCGGGACGGGCTTTGAGCACACGTCTCAACATGAAACCCATAGATAAGAAATATGGGCGACATCCGAGCCGAAGTTTTGGATCTGCTGTCCAACGGACGGCGGGCATCTGAATCCGGGCCGCTTTCCATGCAAAGACACAGTCACTCCCTCCTCATTCGCCGCGTCTCAACCGCCGTAGTCGCGGGATTCGCATTCCTTGTACCCATTTCAATCTGCCGCGCGCTCCCAAGCTTTGCGCGGCAGATGAACATGCAATGCATCGCGTGCCATACTTCGTTCCCGGCGCTCACGGACCTGGGCCGCCAATTCAAGCTGAGTGGCTATACCATGAGCGCCGACCAGACGGACCTCCCCCCCATCGCGGTCATGCTCCAGCCTTCGTTTACGCGAACGCAAACCGGACAGCAGGGTGGCGCCGCTCCGGGCTTTGGCAGCAATAACGACTACGCGATGAGCCAGGTCAGCGTCTTCTACGCCGGCCGGCTCTTCGGTCCCTATGCCTCGAAATGGCTCGGTGCCGACAGCTCCTCCGTGCTGAACAAATTCGGAATTTTTTCCCAAACGACCTACAATGGCGTTTCGAAGACCTGGTCCTGGGACAACACCGAGGTGCGCTTTGCCGATATCGGATCGATCGCAGGACACGCGGCCACGTACGGGATCTACTTGAATAACAATCCCACGCTCCAGGATCCTTGGAACGGCACGCCTGCGTGGAGTTTTCCCTATTCGGGCTCCAAACTCGCTCCGACGCCGGCCGCGGCGCCTATGATCGATGGCGCGTTGGCCGGTCAGGTGGGCGGTGCGGGAGCTTATTGCATGGTCGACAACAGCTTTTACGTCGACGTTGCGGGATACCGGACGCTCGGCGCGCGTTATCAACGTGGTTTGGGCGTGAATCCGTCGGGCGAAACGCAGATCACGGGCTTGGCGCCCTATGTTCGAATCGCGTACACAAGACCGATCGGCGACGCAACGTGGGAGGTGGGTGCGTTCGGCCTCGATGCCGGCACCTATCCGGGACGGGATCCGAGCGCCGGGAAGGACAGGGTTGCGGATTGCGGCATCGATTCGCAAATCCAGAAGGCGATCGGCGAGAACGATATCGCCGCGTATGTCACCGCCATTCACGAACGCGATCGTTGGAATGCGAGCCGCCCCTTGGGGAATGCCACCAACGCATCCGATTCCCTGACCGAATACAAAGCCACGGTCGACTGGCTCTGGGACAAAACGTGCGGCCTTGCCGCCCAATATTTCTCCAAGAGCGGGACGAGGGACGCGCTTGCCTATTCATCCAGCCGGACGGGTTCGCCCAATAGCGACGGATACGTATTGCAGGCCAGCTACCTCCCATTGAACAAGGGCACCGGCCCCGCCTTCTGGCCAAGGAGCAACATCAAATTCTCCCTGCAGTATGTCATCTACAATCGGTTCGACGGATCGAAGACGAACATCGACGGCGCCGGTCGGAACGCGAAGGACAATAACACGCTCTATGGCGAGGCGTGGATAGTATTTTAAGACGGCTCCATCCAATGACCCATTTCCAATCCTAAATTCATGAAAATAAAAACTTTCGCCGTATACCACCTGCCCGCCGCCATCCTTCTGTCGCTGATTGCCGTTGCAATCCAACCGGCTGCGCGTTCCGCCGAACCGGAAAAGACGGTCGTGATTGTCTCCAACGACAACCTGAAGTTCAACGTCACCAAGATTGAGGCGAAACCGGGTGAGAAAATCCACGTCCAGCTTCGGAACGAGGGCACGCTTCCCAAGGCCAGCATGGGGCACAATTGGATCCTTCTCGACAGCGACGCCGAGGCGGTACCGTACGCCATGGCGGCAATTCCGGCGCGCGATACCGCCTTTCAACCGAAGGCGCTGGCTTCGCATGTCCTGGCCTGCATTCCGCTTCTTGGCCCGAAGGAAGTCGGCGACGTGACCTTTGAAGCCCCGACCAAACCGGGAAAGTATCCCTACATCTGCTCGTGTTCCGGCCACTCCTTGACCGGAATGCGGGGCGAATTGATCGTAAAATGATGAAAACCATATTCTGTTCCCATCTTGCTGCGCTTGCGGCTTTCTTACTGGCTGGCTGCGGGAAAAGCGACGCCCAGCCGGCTGCGGTGGCCGTCCCGGCCCCGCGCGTCATAGCCATAACCGCCGGAGACGACATGAAGTTCAGCGTGACTGCGATCGAGGCAAAGCCCGGCGAAAAGCTGAGGATCACCCTGGCCAACATCGGTGTCGTGCCGAAGGCGGCCATGGCGCATAACTGGGTGCTTCTGAAGGCCGGCACGGACCCAGCCGCGTTTGCGGTTGCCGCTATCCCGGCCAAAGATACTGGATATATTCCGGAATCCCTGAAGGACGAGGTGATCGCGCGAATTGACCTGATTGGTTCCGGCGAGAGGGGCGAAATCGAATTAGACGCGCCCGCCGTTCCCGGCGACTATCCTTATCTTTGCACGTTTCCGGCGCACTTCCAGGTCGGCATGCGCGGGACGCTCACGGTGAAATAGGGTATGTTCCTGCGCACGTCCGCATGCGACCGCGGAAAAGGCGAGGAAGACAATATAAGCGCGATATGCGCCAAGAGATGCGCGGACAAGACCGCCCGATGTGATACCCTCACACAAAGGAGGTATTATGCCAGTCATCAAAATCCATGTAGAGCATGAGGAGCTTTCGGCAATCGAGCGCAGGGCGCATGAATTGGGAATCACGCCCGAGGCGCTGGCCTACGGAGCGTTGAATTGCTCGATGAGTCATATCTTGGAGCAGTCGTGCCGGGGACGAATCGCACAAGCCGTCGGCGAGCAGGGTCAGGATTTGCCGCTCTGGAGCGACAGCGCACGATCGGTCTCCATTTATGAAGGGAAGCACGACGTCCCGCAAGGCCCGGGCCCAAAGAGCGGCCCGCTGCCGCGCTGAAGGCCGGACATGCGGGAACGATCTTCCCCGTTTCCGGCAGGTTGTGGCGGGAAGTTCGGATCGATCCGAGCCAGGGATGCGTTTCGCCCAATGCGGATAGACGGTCTCAAGCGGCGGCGCCGCTCCTGAAGCTGCGCCACGTCCTGATCGGGAGGGCGGTCAGCGCGATGAGAGCGAGCTGGCTCGCGACAAACGCGATCAGCCCGTGAAACGCCGCGCTCGTGAAGCCGTAGCTGTGGAGCCCGACTCCTAGCATGTTGGTGCCAAACCAGCTCCAGGCCGTGACGATGTTGCCGAACACCGCGAGCGCCATAAGGCCGCGCTGCCTGACGAGGCCGCCCCAGCGGCAATGGAGGATGATGGCGTTCCAGATCACGATCAGGAGAGCCCCGTTTTCCTTCGGGTCCCATCCCCAGAACCGGCCCCAGGATTGATCCGCCCAGATTCCTCCCAGCATCGTTCCGACAAAGCTGAACAGGGTCGCAAAGCAGACGATCCCATAGACCATGCGGGCAAGCGAGTCGGCCGTCCGGGCGTCGAGCGAACGCGTGAACATCCCCCGGGCAATGTAGACGATGGCGAGGAAGCCGGCGAGGAACGTGGACGCATAGCCCGTGGTCACCGTGACGACATGGGTCGAAAGCCAGAAGTTGGAGTCGAGCACGGCACGCATCATCTCGAGGGTGTCGCCGCTCAGGGAGAGATGGTGGGCGATGACCAAGGTGCTGAAGCCGATCAGGCTGCCGGCCGCGCTGGCCACGGCGTTCCGATGGAGCCGCTCAAGGATGAGGCACAGGCCGACCGATCCCCAGCCGATGAAAAGGGCGGACGAGTAGAGGTTCGTCACCGGCGGGCGTCCCTCGAGCCACATCCGTGCGAGGATGCCGCAGGTGGCGAGGGCAAAGGCGAGAGCCATGACGCGGAACGCCGCCCGTCCCAGCGCCTCCGGCGCCGCCAGCCAGGAGGCCGCTGCGAGGAGGAACGCGGCGACGTAGAGATAGAGGCTCGTGATGAAGGGCTCCGCGCGGTTGAAATAGGCCTCGGCGTCCGCGCGCCGGCTTTCGACCGGGAAACGCCGAGCCAATTCCCGCCGGTATTCCCGGATCGGGGCATCGAAACCCGTGGTCTGGCCGCCCCGCCAGGCCCGTCCGATTGCCGCGTACATCCGGACGTGCTGCTCGACATCGGCCGGCGCGCGCGCATTCAGGAGCGAATGCCCGGCGTTGCTCCACTCGGCGGGGCCTGCGGTCCCCGCCGCGGGAGGCACCGCGCGGACGAGGCTGAAGGAATCCATGGTCTCGAAGGCGGCCCGCTCGGCGGCGAGCCGTGCCGGGTCGGCCAGATCCTGGAGGAAGTCGGTGCTGTCCGGCGGCTGCAGGCTGAATTTAAGGCGATCGTAGTACCCCACATGCTGCTGCAATTCGACGACTGCGTTCTGGAACGGGGTTCTCGCAGCGTTCTCCACGGGTTCGGCAAGGCGCGCCTGCCGATCGAGTTCGCCCAGGCCCGATTGCAGCTGGATCAGGGAAAAGCGGACGCCTCCCTCCCCGTCTGCGCGGGCCAGGTTGAAGATCGAGAGCACATCGGGATTGTCGATGCGGAAGACGGGGTACGCGTCAGCCGCATCGGCCTTGAAAAGGACATCGAGAAGCCATGCGTCCGGGAGCAGCTCCCTGCCGTCCCGCGTCGTCACCCGCTGGCGCCCCTGGAGCATGAGGAGGCCCGTCCGCGCGATCGTGTCCAGGGGCTTGATCCGGCCGCCGGAGAGGACGGGCAGACGGCCGAAGCCGGAGAGGTCGAACGGTCCGGAATCTCCGCGGGGCACAAGCGTGAAGGCCACCCAGACGAGGGCGATCGCCGGAATGACGATTGACGCGTGTCTTTTCACAGCGACTGGGCGCGGGGGACTGACTGCTGCCGCGGCCTTCGTGACGGAGGCCGAGCGCTTGCGGAAGAATCCAAGGAGGCTCAGGCCGAACTGCAGGAGGAGGCCGAGGGCGATAAGCGCGCAGGAAACGTACGGTATCTGCCAGCTGGGGTTGCGCACCGCCTGCAGGACGGAGGTGCGGTCATTGTTCGCATAGCCGGCCTGATAGAAGGCGAAGCCGCCGTAGCGAAGGGGGTTGTTCATCGAGACGAGGACCGAGCGATCATCGCGGCCGTCGTCGCTTCGCAGGCGCAGGGTGCTCGCGAAATTCTTTGGGATGTCGGTCCCTGGATAAATGTCGTGGGTGAATTTCCCGAGCGTCAGGATGAATGGCAGGTAGTCGCGCCGGGCGCGGAGGGCCATCTGCCAGGTGCGCCCCTGATACGTGAAGACCTGGGGCTCCTCGAGGACCGCCGAGACAAGCCATACGCCAAGCGATCCATCCGGTCCGGTGAGCTCGACGTAGCTCGTCGGCCAGTTGGCTTCGTCCTCCTTGTACGTGAGGGCCGCCGGCTCGGCGATCATGTCCTTGCCATCGCCCATGGTCGCGATGGACGGAGGGGGATTGGGAAGCTGGCTGCGCATCCTAAGGGTAGCGTTCGAAAAATAGGCCACCGCCTTCAGGACGAACGGCAGCTTGGGATGCTGGATCGGGTCCATGGCCGCGATCCGGGCCGCGGGGATCGCCACGACCTCGTCATAGCCCGGAGCGGTCGCGTCGGTGACGGCGAGTTCGTATTCGCGGAAGCTTTCCACATAGCGTCGGGTCTGGCCCACATCGAGCCGCACCTGGCCGTCCCGTTGCATCAGGCCCGAGAGACCCTCGCCGATCAGGAGCAGGATGAGTCCGAAGTGGGTCAGCCAGATCCCGGATTTCCTCCATGAGAGCCTGAACCTGACGGCGTGCGCTGTCACGAGGTTGGCGAGGAGCGCTGCGCCCAGCAGGTAGCCTCCCGGAAAGATCGGCAGGGATAGATCGCTGCCCGGGATCCTTGCCAGCACGAAAAACGCGTGGAAGTACTTCTTCTGGACTCCCCAGACGCCGAGGTGCACCTGGTCCAGGGTCGCCACAAAGATCATAATGAGGGACAGCGACAGGAGTGCGATCGTAAGGCGCAGGGATGCCAGGCCCTCGACGATGGAATGGACGAGCGACGGGCCTGCCGGCTCGGCGTCGGAATGTCCCGGCTCCCGGCTCATGGGTTCATCGCCCTTCGTGCGCTCATCTCGGATGAACGGTCTTCAGGAGCGCGATGAACTTTGTCTTCTCCTCTGCGACCAGCGCATCCGGTCCAGTCAGCTTGAAGAACCAGGTGGCGCCCTGCCACCCAGCCAGTGCGGCCAGGATCCGCTGTCGTCCTCCGGGCGCGTCGCCGGAAAAATCGACCACGGTGAACTGGAGACCGTTCACATTCAGGGGTTCGGTGACGCTGCCAACTGCGCCTTCATCCACCGGATCCAGGCCAAGCTGCCCGCGCCAGCGGTTGACATTCGCGGCCAGCCCGCCGACGTCGCCGGGAAACGCCGTGATGGACATGTCCGCCTTCGCGCTTCCGCGGCTCACCGCATAGCTGCCCTTGCGCATGGCGCTGACGGCCATGGGCTGCCAGTCCGCCGGAGCCTGCCATTCGAGCGACGGCTGGCTCGCGGCGCCCGTGGGCGCGACGGCGAAGCTTCCATGGGGCAGATCGTTCGTGTTTGCGGCGGGGTTTGCGCCGCCCTGCCCGATATCGGGCGCGACCGCGCCGCCCTCTCCCGGTGCGACCGACTTGAGGAAGGCTAGGAAGGCGTCCTTCTGCGCTTCAACGGCAGTCTCCGGTCCCATCATCTTGAAGAACCAGACCCTGCCGGGCTGCTCGAGCAAAGCCCCCAGTATCCGCATCGCGGGTTTTCCGGAGACGGGTTCGCCGCGAAGATCGGCGGTCGTGAAATGTCCGGCGGGGAGGTCCAGGCCGCCGATCTCCGAGGCCAGCTGCCCGGTGTCTATCGGGGCCAGCTGCAGCTGGCCCCTCCAGCGATTGATGTTCGCAAGAAGATCGCCGCCCGCACCGGCAAAAGTGACCACCGATATGTCCGCGGCCGCCCCTTCGGGTCCCGGGCCGAGGAAGCTGGCTGCGCGCATGCCACCCGCGGCCTGCGCTTGCCAGCCCGGCGGCGCCTGCCAGCGAAGGCCCGGCGTCGAGGGTGAGGCTTCGCCCGCGGCTGGAGCCGGCGCCGCAGCCACGACCGAGCCCGGGTCCTTCGGCACCCGGTAGGTCGTGATGTCCTTGTCCGAACAGCCGGCGAGCGCGATAAAGAGGAAGGCGCCCGCGCTATTTCTGCAGCGAACGGACATAGCCGACGAGAGCCTTGATGTCATCATCGGAGAATTTGTCGCCAAACGCGCGCATCTTCTCCTTCCCCGACGGATCCTTCAAGCCCTCCTTTATCTGTTTTGCGGCCTGCTCGTCGGTGAAGCCCTTCTGGTAGTCGGGCTTGGTCATGTCCTTCACCTGGGCCATGCGGCCGGCCTTCGTGTGGCCGCCGCCATCCGATCCGTGGCAGGCCGCGCAGTTCTTTGCCCAGTTGTCGGGGGCGTCCGCCAAAGCTGCGGTCGCGCCGACCAGGAGGACCGTTACGAGGGACAGGGACGTGGGGATCGTTTTCATGCGATTGATTCTGGTTCTGCAGGATGGGTGCTCGATTGAGCACCCCTAGGCTCGGGCGGCTGCCGCCGTCTGTCCAAGCGAAAGGGTGCGCACATCTTGCGCTTGTATGCGCGACGATTGGGCGCCGGGGGGCGGGCGGTTCGCAAGATATGCGCTGAGTCGCGCAAGGAATGGGCGGACCGGGCGGGAGGCTGTCGGTACACTGGCGGCAGACTTTCATGGACCCTCAGCGAAAAACAAGCGTGGTCATGGCCCTATTGATTGGGGCCTTTGCGGTGCTCGCGCTCGTCTTTGCATGGGTTCCTGCCCGGCCCGGCGTGGTGAAGCTTCCGCCGATCGTGCCGCCGGACGCACTCTCGATAGTGCCGGGAACGGTCCGGATTTCGGCCGGACAATTGATCCGCAGCGGCGGCGACGTTTCGGGGATGGCCTGCTACGCCTGCCACCATCAGGACAGCCCTCCCGTGGTCAAGTTCGACGCCGATCGCCGGGTGATCCTGCCGAAGGAGCACGCGGATCTCATAATAAGCATGCGCAACTGCGCCGAATGCCACCCGGCAAACGATCCGGTGAAGCTCGATTACGACGCCTCCGGAGCGCCGATCGTACCCGAGGCGCACCAGGGCCTGCTTGCGATGGCCCATGGCCGCAACTTTAGAAACGAGAATTGCTACAACTGCCACGACCGGGACCAGCTCGACCAGCTGCACACGGCCGACGGCACCAAGCTCAAGTTCGAGCAGGCGACCCTCCTGTGCGCCGGCTGCCACGGCACGACCTACCGCGACTGGGAGGCCGGGGCGCACGGGCGCACGGGGGGCTATTGGAACCGCAGCCTGGGCCCGATCGACCGGCAGGAGTGCACGTCATGCCACGATCCTCACGCTCCCGCCTTCACGGGCCTCATCCCGATGCCTGGACCCCATCCGCTCCATCCCCTGCCCGCAGGCCCGAAGCCTGAAGGCAACTCTCCCCATGCCCTCTGAACCCACCGACGGCGGGATGTCCCGCCGAAGCTTCCTCAGAACGTCGACCGTCCTGTCCGCAGGCGTCGCGGCCGTCGCGGCCGGACTCGCGCCTCTTCGAAAATTGGGCGAGTTCAGCTCGGTCGACGAATTTCTTCAGAAGCACTACAAGGAGCTCACGCCGAATGAGATGAAGGCCGTGCTGGCACGGATTGAGGGCGAGGTTCAGCGGCAATACGGGATTCGCCCACACGTGCGCGATTACCGGCCCATGAACGGTGTGGAGTTCGTCTACGCTTTGAATCTGACCCGCTGTGTTGGCTGCCGGAAGTGCGTCCACGCTTGCGTCGCCGAGAACAACCAGTCCCGAAATCCCGAGATCCAGTACATCCGCGTCCTCAAGATGCCGAATGACGGCACCTTCGACATGGAGAAGGGCGATCACAACTACGCGTCAAAATCCGTGCCGGAACCGGGCTTCTTCTACATGCCGGTCCAGTGCCACCAGTGCAAGAATCCGCCCTGCGTCAAGGTGTGCCCGGTGAAGGCGACCTGGCAGGAACCGGACGGGATCACCGTCATAGACTACAACTGGTGCATCGGGTGCCGCTATTGCGAGGCCGCCTGCCCCTACTTTGCCCGGCGCTTTAATTTCACGACGCCTTCGATACCGACCGAGCAGATCAACACGAACATGTCCTACCTCGGCAACCGGCCGCGTTACAAGGGCGTGATGGAGAAGTGCCATTTCTGCGTCCAGCGCACGCGGGCGGGTCGGTATCCCGCCTGCGTCGAGGTCTGCCCGACGGGCTCGCGCAAGTTCGGCAACATCCTCGATCCGGACAGCGAGGTCTCCTACATCCTGAAGAACAAGCGGGTCCTGATCCTCAAGGAGGAATTGGGGACCCTGCCCCGCTTCTTCTATTATTTCGACGTCTGACGCGCCATGAAAAGCTACCTCAAGTTCCTGCGGCGCTGCGCCGCCGTTTCACTCGATGGCGACTGGCGCTACTACGCCTGGATCGGATTCCTCACCGTCCTCTGTGTGATCGGGCTCAACGCCTACGCAAAACAGTTCGTGGCGGGACTCGTGACAACGGGAATGAGCGATCAGGTCTCCTGGGGTGTGTACATCGCGAATTTCACCTTTCTAGTCGGCATGGCCGCGGCGGCGGTGATGCTGGTGATTCCGGTCTACGTCTACAAGAAGGAGGACCTCCATGATCTCGTCATCTTCGGGGAATTGTTCGCCGTGTCGGCGATCCTCATGTGCCTCGCGTTCGTGACCGTGGACCTGGGGCGCCCGGACCGGTTCTGGCACCTGATTCCGGGAATCGGCGTCTTTCACTTTCCGGGCTCGATGCTGAGCTGGGACGTCCTCGTGCTCAACGGCTATCTCCTTCTCAATGTGTACATCTGCGGCTACCTTCTCTACTGCCGCTACCAGAACAGAAAGCCCGCAAAGTGGTTCTACATACCGTTCGTCTTCACGGCCATCGTCTGGGCCATCTCGATTCACACGGTGACCGCGTTTCTCTACGTCGGGCTGGGCGGGCGTTCCTTTTGGAATTCGTCGATCGTCGGCCCGCGTTTTCTCGCCTCGGCGTTCACGGCGGGCCCCGCGTTCATCATTCTCGCCCTGCAGGTGGTGCGCCGGGCGACGTCCACGTCCACGGGCGCCGGTGACGGCCCGGCAGCGAAGCCTTCCATGGCGATCGCCTGTCGCGAGGCCAGTCTCGCCGACCTCGAGCTTCTGGCCCGCAGCCTCCCCGAACTCGAGTCGGTGTCCAATGACGAACGCCGGGCGTGCCTCGCGGGAGCGACCGTGCTCGATGCGCACCCGGGCGACGTCCTTCTTCGCCAGGGGGTCATGGAGGATGACGCGTTCTTTGTCCTCAAGGGCCGGGTTGTCGTTAGGAGGGAGGAGGCGGGCCGCTCTCGGGTGACGCGCAGCATCGGCCCGGGCGAGCAGTTTGGCGAGGTATCCGCGCTGGCCGGGACGGCCAGGGCCGCGTCTGCGATCGCCGAGGAGCCCGCGGAAGTGCTCTGCCTTCCAGCGGAATCGCTGCGAAGGCTCATGCGCAATCCGCGGATGGCTGAAATCGTCCACTGGCGGATGACGGAGCGGCTCATGATAACGGACAGCAGCCTGTTGATCCTTCGGGGCATTGTGCAGGTGTCGATGCTCATCAACATGTTCCTTCTCGCGAACGAGGTTTTCAGCGAGTTTTACAACAGCAACCGGCACGTCTCCTCCTGGCGGTACCTGTTCCTCGGCCTGAACGGCTATCATGCGCTCGTGCCGTGGATTTGGACCGCGGTCGCGCTCAACGTCACAGCGATGATGATTCTCATGCTCCCCCTCAGCCGGCGCCTGCCGTGGCTGAACGCGGCCTGCGTCATGTGCATCGTGGGCATCTGGATCGAGAAAGGAATGGGCCTGGTCATTCCGGGATTCGTTCCGACGCCCCTCGGCGAAATGGTTGAGTACCTGCCGACCCAGAACGAAACCCTGATCTGCCTGGGAATCTGGGCATTCGGCCTGCTGTCGTTCACCGTCTTTCTCAGGATGGCGGTTCCCATCCTGCAAGGGGAGCTCTCCCGCGCAAATGAAGCCTGACATGGATCCGGCCCGCGATGGCGCCCCCGCCGCCCCCCACAAGCTGACGCTGGACGACGCCCGGGAATCCCTCTCCGCCCATGTCGCGGCGAAGGGCGCCGAAATTCGCGCGAAATACGGCCCGGATATCGGCTGGTCTCAACTCAAGCGCATCCTGGCGGACCGGGACTTCGTGCGTTATCCCTGCGAGCTCGTTTTCGACGCGGTGCCGCTCCTGCCGGACGAATGCGCCTACCCTGCGCCGATCGGAGAGGCTCCGGAGGACGGCTTCAGGCTGTGCGTGCACCCTTACTTCTCGGTGGATCCCTCCCGGGTTCCCTGGCTCGCCCTCTATCAGCTTGTTTCCATAAATTATGGCGCATTTGCCTCGCCTGCCGACGCCGAGGCCTTCGGAGCGGCGGTCCTGGGCATCGCGCAGGACGAGTATTACGCGGCCCTGTGCGCGATGGCGGACGAGATCTCGACCGATCATCTGGCCGATGAGGGCGGAGGCGGGTGCCACTGCCACTGAGGCGGCTCGCAGTAAGGCATGGCCGGGAAAGCATCCTCCGGGGCTACGCTCCGCCAAGACCAAGACTCTGCGCCTTGCCGGCGGCACTTTTCGCGCCGCCCAGAGGCGCAGATAAGGCTTCGCTCATGCCCCTTTGGATTTCATTCCCGGCCATGCCTTACTGCGAGCCGAACAAAAGTGTCCTCAGAGCGAGTACGTGAGGGACACGTAGGCCAGCGGGCCGCGGTAGTTCGTGAACCCGCCGGTGGTGGGGTCGGTCCGCCTGAGATATCCCAGTTTGCCCTCGGTCATCAGGCGATCGCTGATCTTGTGTTTGAGGCCCGCAGTGACGCTCTCCTCCAGGAAACTCGACCCAAAGGGCTGGCCGCCCGATGCGATCTGCGGATTGAAGTTGTTCGCCCGCTGCCAGGAGCCCTGGACCTGGGCGTCGGTCTGCTTGTCGACGACGAAGCCGCAGAGGACGCTGCCCGTCACGTAGTTGTTGTTGGCGTTCTGGATCGGCGTCGCGATGGTGGTGGTGGTCGACACGACGACCACTGGATACGCCGTCTGGATGTAGCTGTAGACGAAGCTGAGATTGCCCTGGACGTAGATCCTTCCGGTGGGCGTCCAATTGACCGATTCGCCGATCTGCTGGCCGCGCGCCTTGCCCGAGGTGATCTCGTTGCCGAGGCCCCCGTTCACGACATTGGCGGTCACCGACATGTTTCCGCTCTGCGGCTGGTAGCGCGTGTCAAAGGAGAGCTGGGGCGCCGGCTTGTAGACGACGCTGAGCTTGACCCCGGTGAACGTGTAGCCGGTCACATACAGGCCCCCGTTGCTGCCCGTCCCCACGATGTCGCCCGCGCCGATAAACCGGTTCTGGTGGTCCTTGCGGAAGAGCTCGCCCCGGATGGTGAGCTTCTCCGACGCATTCCAGTTGGCACCGACCTTTGCGTCGCCGTAATCCTGGTTCGCCTCCTGGAAAAAGACGGAGCTGAGGGGGGCGGAGCCCGTCGTGACCACCCCGGCGCCGGTGACGGTGGTCGCCGCATAGGGGTTTATCCAGTGCTGGTTCCCGCGGGTGATCCGCTTGTCGAGGGTCGCGTAAAGGCAGAGGCGGTCGATCCCCAGGTACTGGACCGACACTTCAGGCGTCGAGATGTGGTCGCTGTCGCGGGAATAGGTTAGATCGTTCGCGGTCGTGATGTTGGTGGCGGCGAGGGTCGTCGATCCCGATGCCAGGCTCGTGACGACGAATCCGCCCCGGCTCCCCACGACGTTCGACTCCTGGCGGAATCCGAGGCTGGCGAGCCAGTCCGGATTCGGCGTGAGCTTGAGGAATATATTCCCGACATAGTCGTCGGACTTGGAGCCGCCGTAGATGTTGCCGGCCGTGTTCGCGGAATAAACCGCATTTGCCGTCGAGCTGTAGGTCGGCGTAATCCAGCTTCCGCCATTCGTCGACGAGAGGTGCGAATAGCTGAGGCCAACATCCAGCGCAATGCGGTCGGTCAACTTGGTCTCCGTCTGCTGGAGCAGGCGGAAGGTCGTCCCCACCCGCGATTCCTGGTCGTCGTGCACCGTGACGGTAGGATCGGCGATCACGGTGGAATTCGGATACTTCATGTAGCCGCGGACATCCACGTTGTTCACCCAGTCAAATGTGGCCTTGAGCGTTTCCGTCGTCTTTCCGACGGTTGCCGTCATCGCGGCGTCCAGGATCCTATGATGCTCATCGAGGGAGAGCAGATTGGGGCCGATGAACGGCGTGTTCGCCGGAAGGGTGTTTCCGACGAGCGCCCCTTTCGTCACAACCGCGAGGGGGTTTATGATCGCCGCCCATTCGGAGGAGTCCTTCTGGCCGGTGCGGATCTCGTCGTGGAAATCCACGGTGAAGACCGGCTGGTCGGGCTTGGCCAGCTTTGCGCTCACCCAGAACGCGCCGCGGTCGACGTGCAGCTGCTCGGGGCCGAGCTTTTGAAACCGATCGGCGAGCGGAAAAAAGCCGCCCACCCCGTCGTAGAATATCCGGAAGCGCTTATAGCCGGCCTCGATGGATCCGACATTGGTCGTGTCCAGATTGAAGGTTGCGAGATAGTCGTCCGAGCCGCCCAGGGCGCGCCCGTTCACGACGACCGTGCTCGCGTCGGAAATGTCCTTGGTGTAATAGAGATCCTCGATCCCGCCGGAACCTGCGGAGGGCGTGCCCGACCGGGTCGCGAACGCCGCGGTGTCGCCCGAGATCCACGGCGCCTTGCCCGATACCTTGACGTAGCTTTCAAATGACGGGAAGGCGTCGGCTTGGGCCGAACTTTCGGCGGCCGCCGCGTCCCGGGACGGGATGGCGAGGGCGGCGCCGGCTGCGATCAGTGCGGCGGCGCGCCTAATAAAAGTCGGGGCCGTTTGCATGGTGGTTGCCTCCTGGGGAGGGTTGATCGGTCAGGGACGGATCGAGGCGTTTACGTTCGAGCCGTGGACGTCCTCATGGCAGCCCGCCGACCAGCAGGTGCCCTCGGAAAGGCGGGAGCCGACCGCGTTCGCATGCGCGCCGCCGCTCTTGAAACCCCCGAGGTTGAAGCCCGGCGTAAGCACCGCGAGGTGGCAGCGCAGGCACAGATTGGCATCCCGGGCGACCAGCATCTTGTCGTTCACGGACCCGTGCGGGTTGTGGCACGCGGTGCATCCCTCCTCGCGGATGGCGCCATGCGGATAAGTGAACGGGCCGGCCTGCTGGGTGTGGCACCGAAGGCAGGTCTCGGTGGCGGCCGCCATCGCGGCGCCCCCTCCGCGGATCGCATTTCCCTTGTGGACGTCATGGCAGTCGACGCAGCTCATCTTTCCGGCGAGGACCGGGTGCGTGTGCGGGAGGCTCATCTCGCCGCGCTTGTCCAGATGGCACTGGAAGCAGGCCTCCGGCGACTTCCGCGGATTGACGATCGTTCCCGCCTTGCCGCCGGATTGCACGTGCAGGCTGCCCGGTCCGTGGCAGGCCTCGCATCCGGTGTCGCCGACCTTGGCATCCGCAAGCCTCAGCCGGGCATGGGTGGCGGTCGCGAAATGGCTCGTCTCGTCGGCATGGCATTGGACGCATTCTTTGCTCCCCACATAGGTGGCTCCCGGTGTTCCAGCTCCCGGTGCCACGACGACGCGGTCCGCCGTGACACAGGATATCAGCAGCACCGACCAAAGCGCGGAGCCACCGAAAATCAGTTGGATCGCGGACCAGCGGCGTGAGGCTTTCATGGCGGGAGGCATGTTTGCTAGGCGGGTGTCAGGGGCCGGGCGGAATCTTCTGGGCGTCAGGATGGCAGAATAGTCGAAGCGTCACTGCGCATTCCTTGGTAACCTGCGCGCAAGGATTGTCAGGGCGAATCCTGGTTTTCTGCCGGGAGCGTGCGTGTCTTGGGCCGTTTCGCATCAGATCACCTGCGAATGGCGGCGCGGACCCGGGATAAACGTCGAATCAAACCGCATGGCCACAACCCGAAGGAGAGGCGCCCCCCGGGGCGTGACCGCGATGCCCGCCTGCGAAAGAGTGAGGACGCCATCGGCCTCCAGGTCGGCCAGGCCCGCGATTTCGGAAGCATAGGCGGTCCGCAGGTCGAAGCCGAGTTCCGCGGAGAGTTCAGCGAAGTCGAGCCTGCGCTCGCACATGAGGCGCATGATGATCGAGCGGCGCCGGCGGTCCTCCGCTGACAGGACGATGCCCCGCTCGATCGGGAGCCGCCGGTCCGCAAGGGCCCGGCGCCACTCCGAGCGGTCCTTGAAGTTCTGGCGGTAGGTCGAAACCGTCGAGGAGATCGACGACAGGCCGAACCCGTAGAGCGATGCTCCCGCGACCGTGCTGTATCCCTGAAATCCGCGGTGCAGCGTCCGGTTGCCCTGGGCGACGGCAAGCTCGTCTCCGGGGCGGGCAAAATGGTCGAGGCCGATATCCATGAAGCCGGCGTCCGTCAGCTTTTCGTGGGCGAGCCCGAACATCCGAAGCTTGGTATCGGGCGACGGCAATTGGTTCCTGAGCTCGAAGATGCGCTGCCGCGGCTTGAGCCATGGCACATGGGCGTAGCTGAACAGCGACAGGCGATCGGGGCGCAGGGCCAGGACTTCGTCTATCGTGCGCGAAAAGGATTCGATCGTCTGGAGGGGCAGCCCGTATATGAGATCGACGTTCACGGATCGGAATCCCGCGGCCCGGAGCCACGCCATGGCCTGCGCGGTGAGCTCGCCCGGCTGCCAGCGGTGGATGGCGAGCTGGACCCGCGGATCGGTATCCTGCACCCCAAGCGAGGCGCGGTTCGCGCCGACCGCCCGCAAGGCCTCCACGTGCCCGAGCGTCAGCTGCCGGGGATCGATTTCGACGCCGAATTCGCACTCCGGGCCGAGGAGGAAGGTCTCCCGGATGAGCGTTCCCAGCCAGAGCAGCTCATCCGGGGACAGGAAGGTCGGGGTTCCCCCGCCGAGATGAATCTGGGACACCGGCCGCTCGGGATCCATGCGGGCCGCCGTGAGCTCGATTTCCTGCTCCATTTCGGCAAGGTAATCGAGCGCAGCCCCCGGGCGCTCCGTGATGATCGTGTGGCAGCCGCAGTACCAGCAGGCGGAGCGGCAGAACGGAAGGTGAAAATAGAGCGAAAGCGGGCCCGCGCCCTCCGCATTGTCGGCCGCGATCGCTTCTTCGAGGCCCGCGGTGCCGGTTGTGAATCGTGTCGCCGGCGGGTACGAGGTGTAGCGCGGCGCAGCCATCGAATACTTGCGGACCAGATCGAGATCGACCTGCACGGATGCGGGGGCGGCTGACTCTTCCGGACGGATCATGGCTGGGCGCGATGGTCGCCGGAATCGCCCCGTGTTGCTCCGCTTTGCTTGGCCAAGCCTGCGCAGTTCTTGACCGGAACCACGCCGGACAGGCTTCAGTTATCCTGGTTCTTTCCGTTGTGGCAGTCGCTGCAGATGAGCCCGAGCCCATCGATGTCGCTCGAGGGATGCTTGAATGCCATCCCTGCGGGTGCGACCTTGGCCAAGTCCGACCCGCTGCCCTGGGCCAGTATCGTGTGGCAGCTGTTGCAGTCCGTGGCCGGCATGCGCTTGCCGTCGCCGGCCACGGAATGCTTCGAGTCGTGGCAGCGGAAACAGCCCGCGGAGTCCATGTGGCCTATATTGTCGGGGTACTTGCTCCAGTCCGCCTTCATGTCCGGGAAGAAATTCTCCCGGTACACCGCCTCAACGGCCTGTGCGGTGGAGGGGAGGCTTGCGGTGCCGGCGTAGCGGGCCTCAAGGGCCTTTGCTATCGCCGAAACACCCTCATCCCGGGTGTGGTACGGCTTGGTGAGCAGGTCCACGGCCGTTCGCTTGATGGACGGGAGGGTGGCATCGATTCGGCCCAGGTCCATCGCCTCGTCCACGGCATCGTTCGGCGAGGCATAGCGGTGTGCGGGCCGATTGTGGCAGTCCATGCAATCCATCTGGCGGATCTTGTCCGGGGCGGGCTCGCCTTTGAAATCGGGGGTGCGGTATACGGTGACCGCGCCGTCCTTGGCGGTCACCCGCACCCACGGGATGACCTGCCGCTGCGGGTCGGTCGCGAAGTACTCGACCTTGTTCGAGACGTTCATGTGCCAGTGAATTCCCCCCACCGGACCGTGCGCGGGGCTGCCCCCGCCGACATTGACCAGCAGGCGGACGCTGTAGGGCGTGTTCTTGGCGTCGCCGAGGAAGCGGTTGAAGCTGCGCTCGATGCTCCCGGAGTACTTCTCGGACCAATGGCACTGCTCGCAGGTGTCGCGGGCCGGACGCATGCTCTGCACGGGGGCGGGAATCGGGCGCTCAAACTTGTTAAAAACGATTCCGTACAGCTGGTGCGTGCCGTTGACCTTCGCCTTCACATACCAGGCCGCGCCGGATCCCACGTGGCATTCGACGCAGGCGACCTTCGCGTGTGCGCTGCGGCGGTAGGCAGTGAACTCCGGACCCATGGCCGAATGGCATACCTCCCCGCAGAACTGGTTCGATTCCGTGTAGACATACGTCTGGTAGCTGCCGAGGGCGCTCATGAGAAGAAAGGTCATGGTACCCAGGCTGAACCATGCCAGAACGCGCCGGTCGCGGGGGCGGGCGAGGTCGATCGCGAAGTGAGGGGCCGGCTGCTGCCGACCGCCAGCCCGCTGGCGTCTTTGGTGCCAGGCGCCTCCCACCACAAGCGCAGTGCCGAGGATCAGGAAGCCGGGAGCAACGACGTAGGTGAGGATTCCGAGGTACGGATTGTTCGCTCCGCGTCCCATCAGATCGAGCGCTGTCAGGAGCAGGAAGGAGAACAGGCTTCCCGCCGCCACAATCCCGCCGGCGAGGCTGATCCAGTTGCGCCAGACGGAGGGCTTGGGGCCCGGATCCCTCGGGATGCTTGCGCTGGGATCGCTCATGGGTCGATGTGATATGCCCAAAATCCCCGCAGTAGCAATTCCACAGGTGGCTTGCTAGGCTCGGACTCCATGACTACCCCCAGCCCTGCGCGCGCAAGCGATGCCCTGCCGGTGGCCGTGCTCGGGGGAGGGATTACGGGCCTCTCCGCCGCGTGGCATCTCAGGGGCGCAGGGCTGCCCGTTGTCGTCCTCGAGGCCGCGGCGCGCGAAGGCGGGGCGATCGGCACGGAAATGCGCGGCGGATGGCTCCATGAGACCGGCCCGAACTCTCTGCTGGAGGGGTCAAAGGCTGTCGAAGAGCTGGTCGAGCAGGTCGGACTCGGGAATCGCCGGCTTTACGCCGCGCCCGAGGCCAAGAACCGCTACATCGTCCGCCGAGGCCGCCTGGTCGCGATGCCCGCTTCGCCGGCGGCATTCATCGCGACACGGCTGTTTTCCTGGAAGGCGAAGCTCCGTCTGCTCAGTGAGCCGTTTCGCGGACCGTGCCCTCCCGGCCGGGATGAGACCGTGTCCGAATTTGTCCTTCGCAGGCTGGGACGGGAGTTTCTCGACTACGCCGTGGATCCGCTTGTGGGCGGGATTTATGCCGGGGATCCGGCGCGCCTCTCCGTGAGGCACGCCTTCCCCAAGCTGTGCGCGCTCGAGAGGAATCATGGTTCCCTCATTCGCGGAGCGATCCGGAGCCGGAACGCGACGGGCGGTCCCCGTGGGAGGATATTCTCGTTTCCCGACGGCCTTGCCGAACTTCCGCAGGCGCTGGCCCGCTCCCTCGGCGACTCGGTGCGGCGGCGCTGCCTGGTGCGTGTCGTTCGGCGCGTCGCGCCCGATTGGGAGGTTTCCTGGGAGAGCGGCGGGAATAGGGCCGCGGAAAGATTTTCCGCGGTGGTCTGCGCCCTTCCATCGGACGCCCTCCAGGTGCTCCAGTTCGAGGGTGTGCCGGCTTCCGGAGGCCTTCGCGCCTTGCCGCCGATGGAGCAGCCGCCGGTCGTTTCGGTCTTCACCGGATTTCGTCGCGGCGACGTAACCCACCCTCTCGACGGCTTCGGGCTTCTCGCTCCAGCGGCGGAGCGCCGCCGGATACTCGGGACGCTTTTTTCGAGCACGCTTTTTCCGGGGCGGGCCCCGGAGGGCTGCGTCGCGCTGACGAGCTTTGTCGGAGGCGCGCGGCAGCCCGAGTTGGCGGGGCTCGGCGACAACGAGTTGCTCCTCCAGGTGCGCGCGGAGTTGGAGAGTCTCCTCGGCGTCCGCGCGGCACCCGAATGGGCGGAATTACGGCGGTGGCCCCGGGCGATTCCGCAGTACACGCTGGGCTTCGGCGGGCGCGAAAATGCCTATGCGGCCATGGAAGCGGACGCGCCCGGGCTCTTCATCGGCGGAAACTGCCGGGATGGGATATCCCTCTCCCAGTGCATCGAGTCGGGAAAGCGCATGGCCGCAGCCGTCTCGTCCGCGGGGCCCTGATTTCGGGTCAGGCGAAGGCCGCCGGCGCCATGGGGCGGCCGATCGGGCAGGCCTCGTCGGCTGGCGTTTCGCGGGTCCCTGCGCCAATGACGAGCTGATTCCGCACCTGTTCCCAGAGGGCGTCCGCCCGGGGAGCAAGCACCAGTCGGCCGCGCACGGCCTCCGCCTGGCGGGCGCGCCGGTTCTTTTCTGCGACCCGGGCCAGATCGTCCAGATTATAGAGGAAGACGCCCGGAAGTTCGCCCGCCGCAACCTCGATGTCCCGCGGCATGGCGAGGTCAATCAGGAGAAGCGGCCGCGCCGGACGGATCCGCATCGCGGCTGCGACTGCATTTGCCGAGATGACCGTCGAGGGCGCGGCGGTGGAGCACACGACGATGTCCGCCTCGGCGAGGCGCGACTCGCGGTTCTCGAACGGGACGGCGTCGGCGCCGAGATCGGCGGCAAGCCTGCCCGCCCGCGCGATGTGTCGGCTCGATACCGAAACCCGGCGGACGCCCCTGCTCTGCAGGGCCCTTCCGCTTTTCTCCGCCATCTCACCGGCTCCAAGCAGGAGCACGCGGGCCTTGGCAAGGTCGCCGAAGACGTCGAGGGCCAGATCGACGGCCACATTGGCGACGCTCACTTGGCCGGTGGTCACGGCCGTGTGCGTGCGGACAAGCTTTGCCGACTGGAAAGCTTTCTGAAAGAGGCGGTTCAGGATGGGGCCCGCGGTGCCCCGCGCCTGCGCGGCCGCATAGGCGCGCTTCACCTGCCCGAAGATCTCGGTCTCGCCCAGCATCTGGGAATCGAGCCCGGAGGAAACCTCGAGCAAATGCCCGACAGCATCCCGGCCGCGTTTCGCGTGGCCGAATTCCTGGAAGTCGGCCGGGTTCACATGCTGCCGGGCGCAAAAGGCGGCGGCCACCCGGCCCGGGCCGTCCGCGTCGGCTGAGACTCCGTAGATCTCGACCCGGTTGCAGGTGTTGAGCACCGCGAACTCAAGCATCGAACCCATGTCCGCCAGCTCCCCGGCGAGACCGGCCTCGGCTTCGGCTCCGAGAGCAAGCTTCTCGCGGAAGGAGAACGGCGCGGTTCGATGGCTGGCGCCGACAAGGAAAAGCGCGGGGATGGTCATGGCCGTCCGTATGAAGTCTCGATGTTCACGTCTCTGGACCGAGACGATGCCAGAAGGCCGCGCGGCCCGCCCCGCGTCCGTTGGCCAACCCTGCGCACATCTTGTGCGCCGCCTACTTGCCGTACGTGGGATCGACCGGGACCGCTATGACGTCGCCTGGCTGAAGCTTGAAGTCCGCGTTGGCCGGATTCAGGGGGGAATCGCTGTAATCCAGCGTGGTCGTCACGGGTCCGTCCGCGCCCTTTGCGCCGCGCGTGATCGTGACCTTGCTCCGCAGGGCCTGTTCCCTGAAGCCTCCGGCGAGCTCGATCGCGTCGAGGACGCTGAATTCCGCCGACACCGAATAACGTCCCGGCTTTCCGACCTGGCCCTGGATGCTGATGCCAAAGGTGGCCGGCGGCTTGGCGGCGTCCTGCGCGCGGCAGGGGACGATGCAGGCGGAGAGGGCGGCGAGCGCGATGGCGAGGAGCTTCCTCATGGTCGATGGGATCTCTTTTACATCACGCCCTGCGCGCATCAAGGCCGGATAAATGCATTCGGTCAGGCGGCCTCTTCCGGAGTCTCCATATGGCGGCTGATGTTGGAGCCGTCGCCGGGCTCCAGCTGGCGAAAGATCAGCGTCGAGAGGACGGTCATTGCCCCGAGGACAAGGAAGGCATGGCGCAGGGCCGACGTCATCTCCGGCGGGGAAACGGCCCGGTGTCCGCCTATGAAGAGAGTCGCGACGAGGGACGCGACCGCCACCCCGAAGCTCATGGACATCTGCTGCATCGTGCTTGCGATGCTGCTTCCCATGCTTGTGTCGAGGTCGGAGAGGTCAGCGAAGACGAGGCTGTTCATGCACGTGTACTGCAGGGAGGAAAAGAACCCGAACGCGAAGGCCCCGGCGACGATGAGCCAGATGGGATAGCCCGGACGAATAAAGGCGAAGCAGGCGATGATCATTCCGATGATCGCCGTGTTGGACAGCAGCACCCGGCGATATCCGGCCCAGCTGAGGATCCGCGGCATGAGCACCTTCAGGCTCATTGCGGCCAGCGGCTGAGGCATGATGAGGAGGCCGGATTGTATGGGCGTGAATCCGAGGCCGACCTGGTAAAGCAAGGGCAGCAGGAAGGGCATGCCGCCGACCCCGAGCCGGGTGACAAAGCTTCCGGTGACCGCGGCCCGGAAGGTCCGCGTGCGGAAGAGCGTGAGGCGCAGCAGGGGATGCGGCCTGGGCAGGGCATGGCGCGCGTACAAGGCAAGGAAGGCGGCGGACAGGGCGAGGAGGCCGGCTATTGCGGGGGGCCGCAGCGAATGCTCGCCGAAGACCTCGAGCACGTAGGAGAGAAGCGCGATTCCGGCGCCAAAGAGCACGAAGCCGACAAAGTCGATGGGGTCGGACCGCTCCGCCCGGTAGTCCGGCAGGTGCCGGTGGACCATGTAGAGGCCCAGGAGCCCAATCGGGAGGTTGACGAAGAAAATCAGCCGCCAGTGGAAATAGCCGACGATCAGGCCGCCGGCGAGCGGTCCGAAGAGGGGTCCGATGAGCCCCGGGATGGCGACAAAGCTCATTGCCCGGATAAGCTCCGATTTCGGGAAGGTCCTCACCATGGTGATGCGCCCGACGGGCATCATCATCGCTCCGCCGACGCCCTGGATGATCCGCGAGGCGACAAGGAGAGGCAGGTTGGGCGCCAGGCCGCAGAGGAGCGAACCCAGGGTGAAGATGCCGATGGCGCTGGAAAAAACGCGGCGCGTGCCGTAGCGGTCGGCGACCCAGCCGCTTATCGGAATGAAGACGGCAAGGCTCAGCATGTAGCTCGTCAGGGCGGACTTCAGGCTGAGCGGCGTCACCCGGAGGGCCTCCGCGATCGTCGGCACCGCCGTGTTCAGGATCGTCGTGTCGAGCGATTCCATGAAGAACGCAACGGCCACGAGCCAGGGCAGCAGGCGCTTGATCGATGCCGGGGGCGGCGCGGGGATCATTGCGGCTTGTCCCCGGGCGCTCGCAGAGCCTGAACGAGCCATGCGACGACCTGGTCCTTGTAGTGCGGCGCTATCCGGTTCCAGTTGCCCATGCTGTGTGGGCCGTTTGTGACCGCGATCAGCTGGCAGGGCACCCCGGCGGTCCGGAGTGCCGTCTGAAATTGCACCGATTGCTCATACGGAACGACGCGATCGGATGTTCCATGCACAAGGAGGAAGGGAGGCAGCCCGGGATGGACGAAAAAAAGGGGTGATGCATCGTGCATCAGCGTCCCCATCTGCCCGTCGAATTGCGGCCGTCCGAAGAGGGCGACCATCGACTTGCCCAGCCCGCCCCGCTTGCGCATTTCGGCCACGAGGTCGCAGGGGGAGTAGAATGCGACGACCGCAGCGATCCGGGTCTCGGGCCCCGCCCGGAGGGCGGCCATCTCCGCGAGCTGGCCGCCGGAGGATTCTCCCACGAGCGCCAGGCGGTCCGGATCGACGTGCAAATCCGCGGCGTGCGCCTTCACCCACCGGATGGCCGTCTCGACGTCCTCCAGGCAGGCGGGGTAGCGGTGTTTCGGGGCGAGACGGTAGTTCACCGAGAACCACGCGATTCCGGCGCGCGTCAGGGGATCGAAGAGGGGCGCAAAATTGACCCGCTTGTCGCCGGAGGTCCAGCCGCCGCCGTGGACAAGGATCGCCCCCGCGAAGGGCCCCTGCCCCGGGGGCACAAAGGCGTCCAGCCTCAGGGTCTCCCCGGCCGCCTCCCCATAGGCAAGGTTCAACTTGATTTCAGCGGCGTGTGCGGCGCCGAGGCCGAGGAGCGCAACGAGAATTATCGCCCGCCTCATCCTACATGTGGGCGATGATGTTGTCGCCGAACGCGCTGCACTTGATCTCCGTCCCGCCGTCCATCTGCCGGGCAAAATCGTAGGTGACGCGCTTGGAGGCGATGGCTCCGTTGAGCCCCTTGAGCACGAGATCGGCCGCCTCGGTCCAGCCGAGGTAGCGCAGCATCATCTCGCCCGACAGGACGACTGAGCCGGGATTGACCATGTCCTTGCCGGCGTACTTCGGGGCCGTTCCGTGCGTGGCCTCGAAGATGGCGTGGCCCGAAATGTAGTTGATGTTGCCGCCCGGGGCAATGCCGATGCCGCCGACCTGCGCGGCGAGCGCATCGGAGAGATAGTCCCCGTTGAGGTTCAGGGTGGCGATGACGTCAAAGTCGGTCGGCCGCGTGAGCACCTGCTGGAGCGTGATGTCGGCGATGCTGTCCTTGATGACGATGCCCGCGCCGGGCTTCCCGTCGGGAATCCTGCACCAGGGCCCCCCGTCGATCTCGACGGCTCCAAAATGCTCCTTCGCGACCTGGTAGCCCCAGTCGCGGAAGGCTCCCTCCGTGAATTTCATGATGTTGCCCTTGTGCACCAGGGTGACGCTCTTGCGGCCGTTCTTTATGGCGTAGGCGATCGCGCTGTGGATGAGGCGGACGCTTCCGGAATAGCTCACCGGCTTGATGCCGATCCCGACCTGGACCTCGCTGGAGACGCCCTGTGCGCCGACCCGCTTCCAGAACTCCTCGGCCTTCGCCTTCGTTCCGAACCGGATCTTCTCGAATCCCTTCGGAAATTCCCTGGCGAGAAAATCCAGGATCTTCTGCGCTTCGGGCGTTCCTGCCGCGTATTCGATGCCGGCGTAGATGTCCTCGGTGTTTTCGCGGAAGATCACCATGTCCACCTTCTCGGGATGCTTCACGGGGCTCGGCACTCCCGCGAACCATTGAACGGGACGGAGGCAGACGTAGAGATCGAGCATCTGGCGCAGGGCGACGTTCAGGGATCGGATGCCCCCGCCGACAGGCGTGGTCAGGGGACCCTTGATTCCCACGAGATATTCCCGGAAGGCCTCGACGGTCTCGTCGGGCAGCCAGTTCTTGAAGCGCTTGAAGCTCTCCTCCCCTGCGAAAACTTCGAGCCAGGACAGCTGCCGCTTTCCGCCGTAGGCCTTGTGCACCGCGGAATCCAGGACGCGCACGGAGGCGGCCCAGATGTCAGGGCCGGTGCCGTCCCCGCGGATGAAGGGGATGACCGGATTGTCCGGAACGCTCAGCTTGCCATTGACGACGGAGATCTTGCCGCCGGCGGGCGGTTGGTTTGGGGAGGGCATGGGAAAAGGGTCAGCGGTTCAGACTGCGGCAGAAGTTCGCGATGCGCGCGACCCCCTTCGCGATGATCTCGTCGCTGGTCGCATAGCTCAGGCGAAGGTAGCCCTCCGCGCCGAAGGCGCTTCCGGGGACCGCTGCGACCTTCTCCGAATCCAGCAGGCGGGCGCAGAACTCCTGGGAGGGAAGGCCGAAGCTGGAGATGTTCGGGAAGAGGTAAAAGGCGCCCTGCGCGAGGACGCAGCTGATGCCGGGAATCCGGGAAAGCTCCCCGTGAAGGAACTTTCGGCGCCGGTCGAAGGCCGCCAGCATCGCCTGCAGCGAGGCCCGGGTCTTTTCCCCCTCCTTGAGCGCGGCCAGCGCCCCGTACTGGCCGAAAGTCGTGGCGTT
>Ga0265313_10000393_pt1 | contig 46911 bp, 46 predicted proteins | sample 4123metaG_FD_203122 | JGI IMG/M metagenome (GOLD analysis project Ga0265313, IMG submission 203122) | Rhizosphere microbial communities from Carex aquatilis grown in University of Washington, Seatle, WA, United States - 4-1-23 metaG | ecosystem: Host-associated > Plants > Roots > Rhizosphere >... | reverse complement strand
CTTTGAAGAGAAGCACAGGAAACCACGGCCATGAGCGATGCCGACGATAAAGAGAAATCGAAAGAGAGCCCCGCTAAAAAGGCGGCTGTGAAAGTCATTGGGAAGGCGATCTTCCGCGCTCAATCCAAGCCTGAAAAAAGCCAAGTAACTTCGGAAAGCGGAGCCGACCGCGAGCCGAGCAAAGCTCTGTGGAAGGAGAAGAAGAAGTCGATCCTGACCCTGGCTCGGGGTGTTGTGCGCGCAATCGACCGGGCGGGTTACCAGGTCGTTCCGAAGCCGGGAGAGGTGAGCGATCCAAAGGCGCGTCGGATGGCGAAACGGAAGGCCCGAGAGGAAAAGGTGGCCGCAGGTTAGTCCTAGCCCGGCACGCAGACGACGGCGGCTGACCTTGTGTAGAGATCTGTAGCATAGGTCATGGTCGCGTCTTTCTCTGGTCGCCAGCTAGCCTCGGGACTTCGTATGCGATCTCATTAACGGCGCGGCAGCGTTAAATCGGCGACGAGGCATGTTGTCTGATGAGTTCTCATCCTTATGAAAATCTTGAAGCGCGAGCGTTCTGGCGCACCGCGATCGCGGAAAGCAATTTCGAGCTGCAGGATATTTATCGGCCCCGCTTTCCGATATCTCAGAAAGAAAAAATCGCCGCAGCGGGGAGTTGCTTCGCCCAGCACATTAGCCGGCAGTTCAAGGATCGCGGCTATAATTTCCTGGATACCGAACCTGCTCCGCCGCTGCTTCCGGAAGCATTGTGGCACTCCCACGGATACGACCTTTACTCGGCGCGCTACGGCAACATTTACACCGCGCGCCAACTTTGGCAGCTGATTCAAAGGGCTTTTGGCCAATTCAGCCCCAAAGAAAGGGTTTGGGCCAACAACGGATCTTATTTTGACCCGTTCCGTCCTGCGATTGAGCCGAAAGGCTTTCGTTCGATGGATGAATTTAACGCGATTTCAGATTGCCATTTAAAGTCGGTCGCCTCGCTGTTTGAAAGCGCGGATATTTTCATCTTTACGTTCGGTCTGACCGAAGGGTGGGTTCACCGCGACGACTCGGCAGTTTATCCGGTCTGTCCCGGAACTGCTGCAGGAGAATTCGACCTGTCGAAGCACGCATTTCATAATTTCGATTTTGTCGAGATTGTCGATGACATGAAACGCGTTATTGAATTTCTGCGTGCAATCAATCCCGCATTTCGTTTTCTGTTTACGGTGTCGCCCGTTCCACTGACGGCAACCGCATCGGGAAACCATATCCTCCCAGCCACCGTCTATTCAAAATCAGTTCTGCGGGCAGTGTGCGGTACGCTGATGGCACAGTACGATTTCGTCGATTACTTTCCTTCATACGAAATCATTGCCTCGCATCCGTCGAAGGCGCGATTTTTTGAAACCAATATGCGGAGCGTGTCCCCGGTCGGCGTGCAGTTCGTCATGAGCCATTTCTTTGGTCAGGACTCGCCGACTAAGGAGAATGTCACTCCGCGCGATGAAATTCGAGAAGGACATCGAGCGGTCTCGGCTTAGGCAATGTCTCTGGATGCCCTATGTCCAGCAAATTACGAATGAAACCATGCCTCTTGTTAATCTGATTAATCAGAATTTCGAAAAATATCTGTCGCAGAACCAGAGCAATCAGAGACCCTGGTTTTTTCTGCACATTCCAAAGACCGCGGGGTCGTCATTTGGCCAGGAGCTCTCGGAGATTAATCGGCCATTCCATAATATCCACACCGACGCTGATGACCGGCCGGTGCCGCATCAGCAAAAGCTCGTCGACGCGATTCGCAACTTCAACCAGCTTCACAAGCGCGACAAATTCGGCTTCGCATCAGGCCATGTACCTGTCACCGATCTGGTCACCGAATTGGAGAATTGGGAAGATTTCAATCTGATCACAATGCTGCGAGATCCGGTGCGGCGCACGATATCGGACTATCGTTATCAGCGCACGCCAATGCATCCTCGCTTCCGCGAATTCTCCGCTGAATTCCCGACGCTCGAGGCGTATCTGGAGACGGACGATGCTCGCAACAAGATGTTCCAATTTCTGCGTCCTTTTCCATCGGCCGGTGTCGATGACTGTGTGAAATTCTTGGTGGAGCGGTTTTCCTTCATCGGAGCCGTCGAGATGTATCCGCTGTCGTTTCGCGTTGTGACAAGATTGATGGGGCATGAGGGCGCGCCCGTCAGATACGACCGCAGGACGCCGGACACCGAGTTCAACAGGGTCGAATTGACGCCAAAGCTGATTGCCTACATCAGACAGATCAACGCTTTGGATGTCGCTATCTTTGATTTCTTTTGTTCGGCATTAAGGGCCGCGCGCCCCTTCGTATTGGGCGCCGCGTCTTAACGGTCGGCTTTGAAGTGTGTCATTATCCTGTTCGGTGATGGGCTCTCAGCCTCGAATGGCCGGTCCCCGCATCTGGCGCCCTCTTATCGATAGGTTACCGGACTGCGAGCAACCGCATTGCCCTCTAGCTGTACGCTCGGGCTGTTTTTGAGAAGGATACCGCGGGCAAACGAATCGTAGATCTGGTTGTTCCTGACCACCGTCGTGCCGTCATTGTCGAAAAGCCCGATCGAGTCGTCCCCGGTGCCGACGAACCGATTATTCTCAACCAGGTTGTGCCCTGTGGCTTCGCCGTCGTGCCCGATTTGTGGGCCGCCTCCGGGACTCGACAGCGCGGGTACCTGCCCATTGACGGGCGGACCGCGCAAAATTTCGGTTCCAGAAATTGTGACGTGATCGAAGCCGCAGCGAAACTTGCCTCTGCTTCGATGTGTCCATCGAATATCCTTGAACTCGAAATCGGAGCCGCCGCAGAAAAAATACGTGTTAGCGAGACTCTTAGATTTAAGTCCTACTAAATCGCCGGGGGCGTACGGTGCTGTCGTGCTCTGATTGCTCAACGTAAACTTCCAGCGGCCGTCGACGCCGGCTTCCGGTGAGGTCAAGAACCAGGCGAGTTGCTTATTGTTTTCTTCGACCATATGCGGGTCGGTTCGGCTGTCCTGATACTTTCGCATGTAGCGACGCATCGGACCGCATCTCGACTTCGCGTCGGCGTGGTTTTGCTCGTAACAGTCGACCCACCGGTCAGCCATGATGGTGTTCGGACTGGGAAAGCCCTTTTGTATGTCGATGACAACCTGACCGGGAGCCACCGACACGACGTGTCCCTGGCTGACGGTGTAGTTGGGAAGCGTGAAGTGAATTCCTATGAACGAGACATGATAAGTGTCACGCCCTTGGATGCCGGTCTGATCGGGGTTCGATACGAGGGTGGTCTGATCTTTCCCGGCCCCCTGCACGATCAGCCTGCCTTTGCCATTCCGAGAACCGATGTTCGAGACATTTATGGTTTTCGCGACCGTGAACGTACCGGCGGGGATCGTGATAAGATAAGTAGCGTCTGGATTGGCGCCCAAAAATGCTTTCGCATCCGTGATCGCTTGGTTGATCGTATCCCCTGAGACGCCGCCATAATCCTTGGCGACGTCCTTTGTTATGGTCGGTGCTGTCCGAAGTTCTTCCTTCGCATTCAGAACGGCGACTGCGCGCCCCCGATCCCAGTCGATCGACAGCACCGCCAACGCGATGATAAGGCTGATTATTACGGGCGCGGCTCTACTGCTGCGCATCGAGTTCTCGCGCGAGCCATATTTCCACATGGTGTCCGGAGCCTAGTTTGTTTCGTCGAATTCCGCGCAAGTCAGCGCGAGATTGAGGCGCTTTCGCGGCTTGGATCATCGGCGGCATTCCTTTTTATTCACGGAACGTCGGCTGGTTCTGATGACGCTTCGCGCCGTTCTGGTTATTTTGTGGCTGCCGACGTCGCGCGCTCTGTTGGAGACTAGGTTGAAAGCGAGAAGATTATGCGCTGGTTAGCTGTCGTCGAATGCGGTTGGAGCGCGGCAGAGAACGCCTTGACATCACAAAACAGTAACAATCCGTGGCAGCGCGTATATGTTAGACGAAACACGCGTGCGAGTAGGGTTAGACGTTGAGCGACCTTTATCTCCATATCGGTTATCCGAAGACCGGCACGAGCTCGATCCAGCTCTTCCTGCGGGACAATGCGGGTGCGTTGGCTGACGCCGGCTATTGGGTGCCGCAGGCGGGAATGGGTCGCGCGGGCGGGCACCACAACCTGGTGCGGGCGCTGGCAGGATTGCCGGTGCCGCCGCATCAGGCGGTGGAAACCGACGATATCCTGGAGGAATTGGCCGGCGCCGACGGCCGGCACATCCTGATCTCGTCGGAGATGCTCACTGGAATTCTCACCGACAGCAACCAGGCCTCCAATCTGGTGCGGAAGCTGCGCAGCCGTGCGTCGCGGATCGTCCTCATCATGTACGTCCGCAATCAGACGCAATGGATCAATTCCGCTTATAGCCAGGGAGTGAAAAGCTTCCGCCACGCAGGCGCATTCCGCCCCTATGTCGACGACGTCCTCGGCAACGTCAAAGCATACAGCTACAGCAAGTGGTTCGAGATCGCCAAGCGCTTGAATGCTGAACTGCGCGTCCGTCCTTTCTCGAAGCAGGTTCGCGATGCCGGGGTCCTGCCGGATTACCTCGACACCGCCGGAATTGCTCGATCGGATTCGTTTGCGCTGCCGCCGCGGGTGAACGAGTCGGCCGGACCGTTCGCGGTTGAAGCGGCGCGCCGGCTGCTCGAATGGATTCCCGGCGGCGCCAATGGATTGACATTGATGCAGTCCACGCGATGCAAGCTGGCGCTGGCGCGCGAAATGGAGGCGATCGATATCGTTGACGGCGCTTATTGCGGCCTCGATAGCGACCTGGCGAGAACGGTCGAAGCGGCATTTGTCGAGGAGAACGATCGCTTTGCCAACGCCGCCTGGGGCAGGGATTGGAACAGTGAGTTTCGCCAGGACGTCGGAGCGGAATTCCTGCCGAACGATTACGGCGATACCGGCGTTCCGGTAGCCTTGGCGGGGCCGCTGGATGAATTGGTATCGAAGATGAAGCGAGAGATTGGCTCGATCCTCAGCAACAAGAGGCTCGCCGTCCAGGCGGACTGGAACGCACGCCGCGTGTAGCGGTGGGGTCAGGACATTCGGCGTCCCCGATGTCCTGGCCTCGTGATAGGATGAGGGCTGACCGGCGTCGTCGTGCGTCCCGGCACGGATTCCAGAGATTGCCCGGCGAACGAGGGGATGAGGCGAATGGCGATTGCAACAAGAATAGGTCCGGGCCGGGAAATTCTGGACGCGGCTGAGAAAGCGCCAGCGGACAAGCCGAACGAATCTCCGGTGCTCCGCACCTTCTATCGCGGAGAACACACCAATTTCTATCCCGACGAGGCTTCGCTTGAGCGGGATGACGCGGTCGCAAGATATCTTTTGTGCGGATTGGTGCCGGCCGCGCCTATGATCGGGCCGGAGAACGTGGTGGTCGCGTTCGGATCGTGCTTCGCTCGCTTTCTTGCCGACCACCTCAGCGCTATCGGCTACAACGTGCCGACCAAGCGCGACACAACCTCCTACATTTCGATAATGGATGACGGCATCGTCAACACCTTCGCGATGCGGCAGCAGTTCGAGTGGGCATGGCAGAACCGCTCGCCGCAGGTTTCGCTCTGGCACGGCTTCGACGGCAGGGAATACGGGTACGACGAGGACGTGCGGCTAAAGACGAAGTCGATCCTCGATAGCGCCGATGTTTTCGTGCTTACGCTCGGCTTGTCGGAAATCTGGTACGATGAACCGACAGGAGAAGTGTTCTGGCGTGCGATCCCGACGGCGCGATTTGATCCGACCCGTCACAAATTCCGCTTATCAACCCATGCCGAAAATCTCGCCAATCTTCACGCGATTTATGATCTCATCAGGGTTCATCGCCCGCAAGCAACGGTGGTGTTTACCCTTTCGCCTATTCCGCTGCAGGCGACATTTCGCGATATCGGCTGCTTGGTTGCCAACGCTGCATCCAAAGCTGTCCTGCGTGGGGCGCTGGAGGAATTCATCGGGCACGTTCGGCCGAACGACTCCAACGTGTTCTATTTCCCGAGCTACGAAATCGCCACAACGTGTTACCGGCGGCCCAATGGTCCGGATCGGCGCCATCCCCATCTGCATGTGATCGAATTCAATCTCGCGGCGTTCGAGCGCTACTTCTGCCACTCGTCGATGACCGACGCGGACCTGCTCGAGATATGGAAGCACTCGCAAAGCCGCGATCTCCAGTTGGCGCAGATGTCCCCGGACGAAGCGGACCGGCTCTATCGCGCCGAACGGGAGGAGCTTGGCAAGCGATTGCGGAGCGAGCGCCGGCAAGCTCGACAAGCGCAAAAAACTCGCCGCGCCCCGTTCTAAGGTCCGCTTGTCAAACCCACTCGGGTTCGATGTCGAGACGGGTCACGCCGATCGCTACGCCTCGGTTTCAGGATTCTCCGCCGACCCGCGCAATATAGGCTTGGCGTTGCTCTTTCGAGAGGTCACGCCACTTTTGGCCCGCAGCCTTGGCTGCGTCCTTTGCTTTTTGCACACCGGGTTTCACAGGTTTATCCCGGGCGAATCGCGGATCGGTCGACGCCTCGAGCCGCGCCCGCTGTTTGAACACTTTGCGCTCTTCCTTCGGAAGGCTCTTCCAGTCTTTGCCGGCCGCCGTAGCAGCTTTCCGGGCATTGCGCTGGACGGCGCGGTCTTTCTTGCTTAGTTCCCTGGCCATAAAATCAAATGCTCCTCTTTACTCGCGGTGCCAATCGAGCAACTTCACAGAGTAGGCGCGCCCCCAAGGCTCTCTTTACACCTCGATTGTGCGCCGGTAAATCCGCCGACCGCTCTGAACGCTGGTATGATCCAAGGAATGTCACAAAAGCGCATCCTGTTCACGCCGCCCCGGGTCGGGGTGCGCTCCAACTCCGCCGGCGACCTTGTCGGCGGCGGCATGATCGGCTCGGCGCCGACCACTATTGCGGCACTTTACGACGATCTGGAGGGCACCTCCCCGAATAGCGGCAACATCATTCACGGCGAAGCCGCGATCAAGACTTTCGCCTTCGATCCTGGCCGCTCATGTATTGGCTATTTCCCCGATGCCTCGAAGGCCACGCTGGAACAGGGAGTAGCCGAAGTCGAGCGCCGTTTTGACGCGGTGATTGCCAGCTTTTCCAACATCATCCGCACGCGAGTTCCTGAGGAGCGGATGGAAAAGGAGGGCGCGAAACTCGATATTGTCTCCGACTATCTCGAGCGGCTCAAAATCCCGGTCTATGTGCTTGGCATCGGCATACAGGACGTTCCGGAGCCGGACAAAGTCTGGGCGCCACTGCGGCGGCTGTTGCTGGCGGCCGACAAACATGCGCGGCTGTTCGGCGTCCGCGGGCTGACGACGGAAAAATGGCTCCGCAGCATCGGCTGCACCAAAGCGGTCGCGATCGGCTGCCCCAGCCTGTTCGCATTCCCGGCCAACGTCATGCGGATCGCACCGCCACAGATCGGGCCTGGCATGCGCGTCGGCACCGCGGGTCACATCGGGGCGGCGCCGCGCAAGCGCGCCAGCGTTACCATGTTACAGCGCATCGCCGGCGAGACCACGGCGGACTACGTCTTTCAAAACGATCTGTTCCCGCTGACCGGAGGCGACAAGGCGCGGCCGGGTTCCTACGACGACGCCACCGCTTCGGTTGACCGGTCCTTTATCGAGCCGCTGATCAGGCGCTCCGCCAAATGGGACGGTGCGCTGTTCCGCGGCTATTATTTCTTCCGCGAGCCTGGCCGCTGGCGTACCTACGCGCACGACCGCGATCTTTATTACGGCGACCGCTTCCACGGCGGCGTTGCCTTCCTGCAGGCCGGCCGGCCGGCGCTGATCGCCGGCAAAGACGCAAGGGTGAGCGAGCTCGCCAGTTTCTTTGACTTGCCGCACATCGGAGTGGACGAGGCGGCACAAATCCCGGTGGCCGACGCCGTTGCCGACCGTCTCGGCAAAGCTTCGCTTGACCGCTTCAAGACGACTTACGTTCGCCGTTTGGCCGACTATGTGCGCGCTTGCGAGGCCGCGGGCCTGGAATTTCAGAACCGGGCCGAAATTGCCGGCGGGCTCAACGGCTGACAGCCTATTCTTCGGCAGCCGCCGGCTCGTACGCGACGCTCTCGGCGGGCGCGGTCTGCTCCCGCGCGGCTATCGGTGGCAACCAGATCGTTCCGAGCGTTGCGCCGCTCTCATGCTCGATTCGCAAGGGAATATCGGGAGCGTCGGCCCAGGGCTTTTCGCGTTTCCTGAAAATGCAATCGGTCGCGATCTCGCCTGGAACCATTTTGTGACCGTCAGGGGCAAACCGCGTCACCTGACCGGGTTGGTCAATGCGCGCCGTGAGAATCAAATCGAGGAAACGAATGAGCCGGGATTGGGTAATGCTGTAGCTGGTATTGTGGGTGACCAGCAGGCCTCCCGGTTTCACCTGTTCGATCAGCGCGGCGACACTCGCCTCAAACCGCGCGAAGGGAAACAACTGCGACAGGTCGTCCATGCGCTTGGCGATCGGCCAGCGGCACAGCACGCTCATCGCAAAAATCACGTCGTACGGTGCGTGTTCGGCGAGTGAATCGGGGCCGCTCAGCAGAATGTTCACGTTCGGCAAATGCGCGGTATTCACCTTCGCGGTCGCCACAGCGTCGGCCGAGACATCCATGCCGATGATCTGCGACCGCGGGAAATATAGCTCGGCCAGGGTCCGCGGCTCCTCTCCTGTGGAGCATCCGAAAGACAGGATGCGCAAAGAGTCACCGTTCGTCGCCCGCTGCACCGCCTTGAAAATGCGCGGGTACCGATCGTATTTGGTCGAATTGGAGACTTGCTCTCTGTCCATTCGACAATGCTAGCCGGAGAAGGCTCGCAGAACAAATTCAGCGGCCGCCGCGAGTCGCCAATAAATTGCGCCAGAGATCGCGGACGCCGTCTTCGAGCTCGATCGTCGGCCGCCAGCCGGTGGCGGCCCTGAACTTTGTCGCATCCAGCCAGATCTTCGGCACATCGATGCGTCGCGCCGGCTCATAATGCACGGTGAGCGCTCGCCCCGTCACCTCCCGCACGAGGGCAATGAGCTCGTTGATGGATGTGCCTCGCCCGGCGGCAACATTGTAGACACCGGAAGGGATCGCCGGTTCGGCTAACGCCAGCAGCATTGCCCGCATGAGGTCGTCGACGTGAAAATAATCACGCACGATGCTTCCATCACCCCATACGCGGAAGTCCGTGCCGTCGTGGGCGTGCTGTAGCAATCGGGCCAGGACACCGATCGGTGCGCCGAGAAACTGGCCGCTGCCATATGGATTTGAAATCCGCAGGCTTATGCCTCGTATTCCGTGCAGCCGGGCATAGAGGCCGATGTATTTCTCGATCATCAGCTTGACGACGCCGTACGAGGACCACGGGTCGGTCGGATCGGTTTCGCGTGTCGGCAGGCGAACCGGGTCGCCATACACCGTGCCGGCGCTCGAGGCGAACAGGAAATGTTTGATGCCGCGAACACGCGCGGCTTCCAGCAGCCGTAACGCCATATCGAGATTGGAACGGGCGTCGAATGGCATGTCGGCCATCGAGGTTTCCGGGATCGTGGTCGACGCGAGATGAACGATCGTATCGACGGAATCGAAGATCGCGCTGTCCGGATCGACCTGACGGAGGTCGGTCGCAACGTACTCCTGCGTCCCGCGGCCCGCATGGCGGCGAGACTGGAAACCGACGCATCGTACCGCGGACTGTTGAGCATCGAGGGTCCGCAGAAGCGCGGAGCCTAAAAAGCCGGTTCCCCCAGTCACAAGTATCATGCCGACGCTCTGATTGTTTCGACGAGCGGCTGCTTTGCTAGACAGCCCGGCAACATCGAACAAGCCTCCTCACAAATGCGGCGAATTGCCTTCCTGCCGCCACGGGAATAGTCTTAGCAGACTTGTGCAATGCCGCAGGACTGCTTGCCGATGCAATCGAAAATACGAGCCTTTGACGATCGAGCCAGGTATCGCAGCGGAATGCGGATCGCGGCCGCTGTCGCAACGTTGCTGAGCTTGACCGTCACGGCCGTCGGGCAATCCGCCCCCACTCAAAATGGCAGCTTTTCCAGCAGCTATGGCGCGCCAACTTGGGGCCAGGTCGGCGGGACCACCTGGGGAACATATGACGGGACCATTGGCCGGAGTGGGTGGCAATTCAACAAGACGTTGCAGCCAAATGACCCGAGCGGATCGGTCCTAAGTCCCAATCAAGCCGGTTCGAGCTTTGACAACCCGGCGACCGGCGCTAGCTTGTTCACTCCGCAAGATACCCGCCTCAAAGGTCGCGACCGTCCCTGACGGCCCATTAGCAACCCGCTGTTCCGTGTCCGGGCGATTGCCTCGGCGACTGATCGGAACATTCGGCGCAGTTTTGCACGTATCTGGCCCCGGCCGGCTGCCGGCAGTCCGTGCCTATCGGCTCATTGAATTCCAGGCAATCCCGGATAATTGACAAGCGTCTTGACAAATAATCGCGGCGCAGCCACCGTTTTGCCGGCTTTTACCTTTATTGATCAGAAGTAGATTATATTGGATCGAAGATGACGGCGGCCCCGCGGGGAGAAAAATGCCGCATTCGATCAATGGCTTATAGCAGCGAGGATAGGGTTTGAGCGAAGAGAGAAATTCGGACGACGGGCAAAGTCCGGATCGCGGTTATGGCGGCGCGGCCGGCTCCTCACGTCCACCGCGCGACGGTGGAAAGGACGACCGGCCTGCCGAAAGAGCCCAAGACCTGTCCCAACTCTCGCGTCGCGAGCGCGTGAATTTGGCGCGCAGTGCGCGCGCGTCCGCCGACCGCCGCATCGAGCAGCGCTTGACGGTGTTGCCGGTTCGCCAACCGGCACATGAACGTCGGTTGGATACTCAAGTCGGCGAGCCGACCTTGTTGGGGACGTCGCTGAAAAGGCGCGCGCGCTCAAATGGCGTGTTCATTTCTTTCGTCATCGCCGTCGTGCTGCCGGTGCTGCTCGCCACGGGTTACTTCGGGTGGTTTGCGTCAAACCAATATGTCGTCGAATTTCGCTTCGCGGTCAGTGATACGTCCCCCACGCCCAGCGCTGCGGCGATGAGTAGCAGCATTATGAGCATGATCAGTGGCGGCAGCAGCGGATCCGCTACGCTGGAGAATTATATGGTGGCGGACTATCTCACCAGCCGCCAAGCCATCGAGGAATTAGAGCGCCGCATCAAGGTTAAGGAGCTTTATTCCCGGCCCGAGGCGGACTGGTGGGCACGCTTCGACCCGTCCGAGCCGATGGAAAAATTCGTGCCCTATTGGCAGAAGATGGTGACCGCCAATTATGACATGATAACCGGTCTGGCGGTCGCGCAGGTTCGAGCTTTTACCGCCGACGATGCTTATCAGATCGGTAATTCGCTCGTTCAGCTGTCCGAAGAATTGATCAACAGGATTGCGAACCGCGCAAATATCGATGCCGTGCGCTTTGCGGAACGCGAGGTGGAGCGTCTGCAGGAGCGCCTGAAGGCCATTCGTGTCAACGTCACGGAGTATCGCAATCGGGTCGGAGTCATCGATCCGACGACCAGCGTCGTTGCCGGCAATTCGACCGTGCAAACGACTCTGCAGACGAATTTAGCCAGCCTGGAAACTCAGCTGACTTCGTTGCTCGGCCGCCATTTGCTTCCGACCAGCCCCGCCGTACAAACATTGCAGAATCAGATCAAAGCGACCAAGGACCAACTGGCAGCGATCGAATCGACGGTCGGTTCAGGAAAGGATCGGGCAGGGGGCGCCGCTCTGTCAAAGGTGGTGTCGGAGTACGAGCAACTTGCGATGGAGCAGACATTCGCGCAGACCATGGTCACTGGCGCGATGGCGGCGCTGGATCAGGCGCGCGCCAATGCAGCCGCGCAACATATCTATATCACCCCCTATGTCCGGCCGAGTCTGCCGGAAAGCTCGACCTATCCGCGTAGAGCCTTTTCGGTGCTTGTGTCTGGCCTCGTGGCTTTTGCGGCGTGGCTCATCGGTCTCTTGATATTCCGTTCGATCCGCGAGCGGTTCGGCTAGCCGGATAGAACGGTGCGATTTTGCTGCGGAACATCCCCCGCACTCGCGGGAGCGGTTTCTGACGACGGTCGCGGCGCCGCTTCCCTGATCACGGCTTGCTAAGGAGTATAGATTCGGTGCAACGAAATATTTCGGGCATGCAAACCGTTCCGCGGTCAATAGGCTTCTTTACGGCGTTGCGTCGCTATGGGCAGATCATTTCCGCGCTGTTGCAACGCGAGCAGGAAAGACGCCGGCAAGCGCCGCTGGAAGGGATTTTGGACGTTCTGGAGCCGGTTGTGTTCATCGGCCTCATGAGCATTCTTTGGACTGTCATGAGCCGGCGCAACAATTCGCCGGTTGGCGACAGCGCGATTCTTTTTGTTGCAACCGGCTTTTACGCCAAATTTTTCTGGATATGCCTTGCCAAAGTGAGAAAGGGCGAACTTGGTTCGCCGCGCAAGCGCTTCCCGGTCGAACGCCGGCTCGACTATGCGTTTGTCCTCGTAATCATTACGACGATCGACTACGCGATCCTCGGCTTTGTTGGGTTCGGCATCATCTACATATTTGTCACCCCAACCGCTTTGCCATACGACTTCCTCGCGGTGATCGAGGGGATGGTAGCGATTATTATGCTGGGCTTCGGATGGGGCATGATCAGCCTGACCATCACTAGGTTTTTCTGGCCCTGGGTTTATTTTACCGCTGTATTTAATCGGGGTCTGAGTTTGTTCTCGGGTCTTTTTTTCCTCATCGAAACTCTTCCCCCCGACCTCCGTTATTATCTGAGCTTGAATCCGATGTATCACGCTATTGCGCTGTTCCGGACGGGATTTTACTCCAACTATCCTAAAGGATCGCTGGACACGACCTATTTGGCATTTTGGGCGATCTTTGCTGTGCTTATCGGGCTCGTGCTTGAGCGTGTGACCGTCCGAGCCGAGGAAGAATGATCATACTGGACCAGCTCAGCAAAGTTGTCCGCAGTGATAACAAGACGAGAAATGTGCTTTCGTCCCAAACGATCGAAATCCCTTCAAACCGGCGGATTGCCTTGCTGGGGTCTTCCGAGGACGACAAGCGGATTTTGATCGAGCTGTTGGCGGGCCTGATAATGCCCGACGCCGGCCGCATCGTGCGCAAGGCGCAATTGTCGTTTCCGGTCGGGCAACTTCCGGGCTTCTCAAAAGAGCTGAGCATCCGCGTCAATGTCGCGCACGTCGCCCGGCTCTACGGGGCAAATGTTGGCCAAACGGTCAAAATGGTTGAAAGAATATTTACCGTCGGCAAGGCCCTTGACCGGCCCTATGGGGACCTGCCGAGAAAAATGCGCAGACCGCTCTCGCAAATCGTCGCCTTCAGTCTGCCATTCGACGCCTATTTGCTCACCGACGACAAGCTGCGCCCGGAGCCAGGCAAGTCGAAATCCGAACGAGGCGAGGACGATTTCTCTGCTTCTTGCTCTGCGCTTTTTCAAGCTCGCATGCAGACGTCAGGGATGATCATTCCGACCGACGATTCCGGCTTTGCTCGGGAGCATTGCGAAATCGGCTTGGTCCTCGACAATGGACGGCTCAAGTTGGTGGATGATTTTAGTGAAGTGTCCGAGGTGCCCCGGTTAAAACGCCAGCGGCATCGAAGAGACGATGACTCGGACGATTGACAGCGCATTCCGCGTTGTCGCCGGATCTGGCGATGGAATGCGTATTCGTCGCGCGGTCAGGTCGAGTTCGGTCTGGCGAGCGCTTTTTGCGGTAACGCGAGCCTTCGAAACCGCCTGGCCAACCGCCACGGCAGCCCCTCGCGGCGCCTCGCCTTGGAGGTTTCCCGCCATATCTGAACCAACTGCGCGATTTCCTGGGGCGTCTTTCCGGGGACGTCCTTGGGCGCATGACGTCCCAAAAGGGTCAGCAGCTTCATGACCGCGCCTGGATCTGGCAACAAAAGGTCCGCTTCATTGCGCACATCGCCGGGCCGGGCCGTTTCGGCGTCCTCGCACAACGACTGGCCCAGCCGCGCTTCCATCCATTCGATATCGGCTCTGTTGGCGTTTAGCACCGAGCGAATCACATCCGGCGAGAGCCGGAATTTGTCGCCGCCGATCTGCAGCCCGAACTGCATCGCTTCAGGGGCGCTCATTCGGTCGGCATCGTCGGAGTTCTGGAAGCTGAAATAGGCATAGAGCAAGGCCACCGCCTGCCGCGACAGCGACTCGTTGAGCCGGGTAATTCTGTCTTTTGCGAGCGGGATGCCTAGGCGGGCGCAAAAATCCTGAACGACACACCCGTCCTTGAAAGACTTGGGATCGAATTTCCAAATTCGCACGTTATCGCGGCCGAACACATCGTCGAATTTGCGGAAAGCGGCTTTATAGCTCCGGTAGGTTTTAAGCGGATCTACGGCACGTAAGATGCCACCTTTGACGCGCTCCTGGAAACTGCTTGCCATGAATTCGGCCGGCGCGCGCACGTAAGCGACGATATCCACCTGATCCGCGCGGAAATAATCGCGCATCGTGACTACGTCCCGCGGCGCCAAACTGCAAATGTCCTCGCCGGCGATCAGCAAGGTCCGGTTAGCGGCCCGCGCGATCGACTGCTTGAGGTCGGCCTGGACTCGTTCGATGTAGCCGCGCAATGAAGCTTCATCTCGTCCGCGGTGAAGGTGATGCTGTACAGGCCGGGTCGAGAACAGGCTGTAGATTGGCAAACTGTGGTTAGCCTCGCCGGCAAGCTGGGCATAGACAAACCGATCATTCTTGAATCCCTCCAGGCTTCGTTGGATGGACGTCGAACCGGTCTTGGGCATGCCGATATAAATAATGCAGCGCCGAACCGCGCCTTTTGGTGTGCCAGTCGCCTCCTGCATCGCGTCTGGCGCGTTACGCTTCTCGGAGGCGATTTCAACACAAGACGTAACGTTGCTGGTCACGCGGACAGGCCCTCTTGCCGGCGGCTTCCATGGCCTTTGGTTGACAGGCGGGCCCGATGCGCAAGGCGCCGTCCTGCCCGGCTGCAGTACGCCGTGAACAATGCGCGGCGTGATCTTGCCAGAGCTTAACCCAGGGCGTGCTTGGCGCGCAGCAGATTTGTGCGCGTTATTTTGTCGTCAAGCGCCGCTAATTCACCGTGGTTACTTGCTTGCTCAGGTCGTAGGCAATTCCGGTGAAGCCGCGCACCACCGCTAGCAGCTTCTGAAGCTGAGTTGTTTCGGAGTTGGTAACGAGAATTACGTCCTTGTCGCGCATCTGCACGGCTTGTGCGAGGAAATAACCTTCGGCGTTACGAAGTCCAATGCGATACAAGATCGGGACGAAAGGCGGTGGCGCGCCGTTGACCTTCAAGGCATCGGCGTCTGGAATGACGTCCTTGGCGATGAACCACGGCTCGAAGCGGAATAGATAAATGCCGCCCGGATTTCCGATTGTGTCGATCGGGCCGCCGGCGCGGGCAATGGCCTCTGCCATGCTGACATTTTCGGTATCGAACGTATATTGCGAAACCTTTTGCGTGGCGCCGAGCACCGAAAAGGTGCGGGGAACGCGGGTTAGAAAGACCTGGTCGTTCGGGCGTACCGTGATATTTTCCGACGGTTTGTTGATAAGTGTCTGCAGCAGCACCATGCCGACACGGCCATGGCGGACAACCCGCACATAAGTTTCGTACGCAGGAAATTTTGCCCCGCCTGCCGCCCCAATAACGTCAAGCAAGCGCTCGCCACGCAACGTCAGCGGCACCGGCCGCGGCGCGTTTACGTCGCCCCCGACGGTCGCGACATTGCTGGCATTATACACCAGCGTCACGATCACCTGAGGGTCGACTGCTTTGCCCTTAAGTTGCGCTTCGATATCGCGCGCCACTTGATTGGGCGTACGGCCGACAACGTGAATCTGTCCCACGAATGGAACGATGATATTGCCATCGGCCTCGATAGTCTGCGGCGGGACGGTCGTCGCTCCGGCAGGAAGGGAGCCCGGTTGCGGAACAGTGGAGCCGGGGGCCGGCACCACTTGGCCGAACAATGTCGAACCGCCTGTCTCGTACACCGTAATCGCAAGAGCGTCGCCTGGGTGAAGTGCATTGTTTGCGGCGTAGGCGGACGTCTTGTAGGTGGCGGACAGAGTCGGGCCAGTGTACTGGCTCAACAAGCTCGTCACGTGATCATCGATTGTGACCATCGTGTAGGGGAAAGATTGCTCCGTGGGCGCAGCCTCAAGTTCGGTAACGGTGGGAGCCGCCGCCGGGAGTGCACACCCCGCAAGAATCACAGCCACAGCTGTGAGCATGCTCACATTGAGTGGGCAACACCAAATATTCCTCGACGACGAGTGCACAAAACCCCCAAACGCCCGCTCTACGGGTACCCCTTGCCGCAACCAGCGGCCAGCCTCGCCCGGCGGTCGCGTTGTACGAAAAGATCAGCGGCCGGGCAACGACGCGCTGAGAACTGCCAACTAGTTATTGTCCCAAGGTGGAAACTGATTCGCGGCCGAATCAACCGGATAACCAGAGGCTGCCAATGGCGCCCCGCCAATCGCTTCAAACGAACGGTGAACGAAACGAGGCTCGCCGAGCGTCTTGCTTTGCCGATAGGGAGGGCCGCCGCACTCAATCGTGCGACTGCTTCATACAGGCCGGTCTTATAACCCGCAACCGACCCGACACAAACCACAGCACTTCCTTTCCACGCGCGCGCCCCCCGACACTACCCTGCATCGAGGATCGGCTATTTCTGCACGGATTCCAGTAATTGACAAGTCGCTTGACGACCTCTCCAGGGCAGAATTCGAGCTCTGCATTGGTCGATTGCCTATTTCGCCGCTTTGTACGGCCATTGGCCGCCTTATAATCCTCCGCTGATGGCCAAGCGCCGGCGTTAGGCGTGCGTCAAATATTTCGAGCGATGAGATGCTGCGGCTCGGCGCCTTGTTGATGCGGGACAGCAGCAGCGCTGCGATGACAGACGGCCAAGGAGGGTTAGGTGAGTGGCGTAGACGTACAAGTTGAGCAAGCGAGCAGCGACAAATCTGAGAATGAGCTTCTTACCGACCTGGCGAGTCTGGTTGTCGGCATGAGCCGTCTTCTTACCAGCTTGGCCGCCATGGGGCCGTTCCGGAATGCCGAATTCAGCATGGCCGATTGGGTCGCATTGTCTTTGCTCGCCAAGGGTCCGCCAAACAACAACAGACAATTGGCGAAAAGTCTTGGCGTTACGCGGCAGCGCGCCAATCAGATCAAGACTTCCCTGGAACAGGCTCGACTGATATCGGTTTCCCAATCAACCGAAGATGCACGCCAAATTGTCCTGACAGTCAGCAATCGGGGCCAAGGTCAATTGGACTCGATCAACATGCAGCTCGCGGAAGCACTGGCGTCCTCTCTAAAGAACAAGCAGCGCGTTTTGTTGCGAGCCAACAGAGCGATCAAACTTCTTATGCGAACTCTCCGAACCGGCAATGAATCCACAAAAAAGAGCGGTCGAGAACGCACCAAAGGTACGCGACGCAAGCTGATGAGAACGCCGCGCGCCGACACTTGACCGAAATGGCCGACATCGTTCGCCAATCGATACTTTCGCTACGTAAGGGCTTCCGCAGCTTCTTCATCCGGTTGTTCCTGAAGCACGAGCGCCTTTTCAGAGACGTTGCGCAAGCCAAGGCAAGAATTCTCGGCGGGAGCTATCGGCGATGGATCAGAAGGCATCGTCTGACGGAGGCTGACAAAAAAGCGATCGGGCGGCACATCGCCAGCTTCGGCTGGTGTCCGCTGATCTCCGTGCTGATGCCCGTCTACAACGCGCGCGCCGACGCCCTGCACGACGCGATCCGATCGATGCAGGCACAGCTTTATCCGCATTGGGAACTCAGCATTGCCGATGATGCCTCCACCGCCGCGCATGTGAAAGAAATCATCGAGGATTTTTGCAAATCCGATCCGCGGATTAGATGCATATATCGGCCGGTCAACGGTCGCGTCTCGGCCGCCTTAAATTCCGCGCTTGATCTAGCCGGCGGTGAGTTCATCGCCGCGTTGGATCAACACGACATATTGTCTGAACAGGCACTTTATCAGGTCGCCGCCGAGCTCAATCAGCATCCCGACGCGGATATCGTCTATAGCGACGAGGACAAAGTCTACAGCGAACAGCAAAAGCCCAGCGCCGGCAGGCGCAGCGAGCCGCATTTCAAGTCCGGGTGGAATCCAGATCTGCTCTATTCGCAGAACTACATTTCCCGCCTCTGCGTTTACAGCGCCGTGTTGGTGAAATCGGTCGGAGGATTTCGCGACGGTCTGGAAGGTAGTCAGGACTACGACCTTTTGCTGCGCTGCCTTGCGGCCCTTGATGGGCCTGAGGTGCGCCACATTCCGGCAATCTTGTACCATCGGCGGGCGTCATCGCCGCTGACCGCGCTCGAGGCCGGGGAGAAAAGTCATGCGACCGAGCACGGTATCAAAGCCCTTACAGATTATTTTCGCTCCCGCGGAGTTGCCGACGCACGCGTCGAGGCCGGGTGCTTTCCGGCCACCTATCGGGTTCGTTTTCCGGTTCCGGAGCCGCCGCCAAAAGTATCGCTTATCATCCCCAGCAGGAATCACCACGAGATTCTGCGAGGATGCATCGATAGCATCCGCGGCAAGACAAGCTATCAAAACTACGAAATCGTGGTGATCGACAATCGATCAGACGATCCGGCGACGCTGCGATATTTGGACGAGATTGCGCGATCGGGCGTCCGCATCCTGCGCTTCGACTTGCCGTTCAATTATTCGGCGATCAATAATTTTGCCGCCGAGCGAGTCGATGGCGAGGTGCTCGGTTTTCTCAACAACGACATCGAGGTCATCACACGGGATTGGCTGACCGAGATGGTCTCGCATGCCATGCGGCCTGATATCGGCGCGGTCGGCGCAAAGCTTTATTATGCAAACGACACGATCCAGCATGGCGGTGTCATCTTGGGGCTCGGCGGCGTTGCGGGGCATAGCCACAAGCATTTGCCGCGGGATGATCCCGGATATTTCGGGCGCTTGTGCGTCACGCAAAACCTGTCGGCGGTAACGGGAGCCTGCTTGGTCATTCGAAAAGAGAATTACTTCAAAGTCGGTGGTTTCGACCCCGCCAATTTGACGATTGCGTTCAATGACGTGGATTTCTGTCTGAAGCTCGGTGCGATGGGGCTACGCAACGTCTGGACGCCGTATGCCGAACTCTATCATCGCGAGTCCGCGAGTCGCGGCCGGGAAGATTCAATGGAGAAGATCGCGCGCTTGCACCAGGAAATGGCCTTCATGAAGGATAAATGGGGTGAGCTTTTGGGGCGCGATCCCTATTACAGCCCTATGCTGACCCGCGATTGGGAGAACTTTGCACCGGATTTCCGGGCGGCGCCGAGAAAGCCGTGGGTCGATTGGATCAATGGATAAGAGCCAGTTTGTGTTGCTGCTTGATCGGTCAGATTGGCGCGATTCTCGCGGCGCATTATTAGATGTCGGCAGGACCGGTTTCGGCCTCGCGGGTCGTGATATCCGCCGATGAGCGCACCAGCCGGACAACAAGATTGATCCCGAACCACGGATCATCCATGACAAAAGTCAGCGATTTATCGGGTCTGTCACCAGGGGCGAGGCGAACGATCTGAAAGCCGTCGGAATAAGGATTGACGCCGACCACTTTCGAAAGCGAAATTTGCCGATGGCGCTCATCGGATACAATGAAAATATGGCGGTTGGTCAGTATCAGATCGCCGCTGCTGACGTCGATTGGATTGTTCAGGCGGGCCGACTGATCGCCAAGGCTCGCCAGCGAAAAATAGTGCGGCATCTCGTCGCGCGCCGGCGGGGAAGGACGAGCCGGCGCCGGCTCGTTTTGCTTCCGTGGCCGCACACTTTTTACACCGTTGAAGATCCAGACGATTGTCTCGTCGGGCCCGAACTCAAAGGGCATCGGCCCCACCACCGTGACGCAGTCGGGAATTTTGCCTTCGTCCAGTTCGCGCAGAATGCTGATCTTCATGAACTTATCGACTAGCCCGGGGATGTCGCTCACGGAAAGTCCGAGTGTCGCCGCAATGTCGAGAATGCGATCCTCTTCCGCCGCTGTCGGTAGATGCTGGGCAATTGCGCTATCCATCATCGCATTAATTCCGGCGATCGAGAGCGAGCGCAGTTGATCCGGGCCAATATGGAATGTCGCGGCGACTTCTTTGAGGAGCTGCTCGAAGCGGTCGGACGGCAATCGACTTTGCAGGAGTCTCTCGAAGAAAGCAGGAATCGTCGTGGTTGCCCGCTCGAATTGTGCGCGGCACTCAGCATGGTAACTACGAAACAGGCCAGCTGGCTTTCCGCAATGCGTGCAGTTCGGCATCTGGTCCTGCCTCGAACTTTCCGTTATCAGGATTTGAGCAGTCCGGCTCGCCGAAACCTACCTAATCGGTGGCAATGCGTCTCTCTATATATTTTGGCGGCAAAGGCAGCAATAATTCAATCTTTGCCTGAAAAGTGGAATTCGATTATTTTGCCCGTCCGACCCGAAGTTGGCTTTTCGTGCGCGCTAGCAATATGGTGCCACCGCGTCGCTTCAAACCTGTCCACGCCATGGCAGTAGATGTCGAGCCGTTAGCCATTTCCGATGTAAAGTTGATCCGGGTCAAGAAGTTCGGCGATTCCCGCGGTTTCGTCTCTGAAACCTACAACAAGAAGGCGTTTGCGGAAGCCGGAATTGAGTGTGAGTTCATGCAGGACAATCAAACGCGGTCCGGTGCGGTCGGCACCATCCGCGGCCTCCACGCGCAGCATGCACCATATGCACAGGACAAATTGGTTCGCGTCAGCCGCGGACGAATTTTCGACGTTGCGGTAGATATCCGCGCTTCGTCACCGACTTTCGGGCAATGGGTTGCTGCCGAAATATCTGACAATGCCTGGAATCAGATTTTTATTCCGACCGGCTTTTTGCATGGATTTTGCACCCTCGATCCCGATACCGATGTCCACTACAAAGTTTCGAATTTCTATTCGACGAAACAGGAGTTCGGCGTGCGCTGGAACGATCCCGATCTCGAGATCGCGTGGCCGTTCCCGGACGATAAAGTAACGTTGTCGGATAAGGATCGCGTGCTGCCCTTCTTCAAAGACCTGTTCGGCGGGCGGGTACCGGGGACCGAATGACCAAGCGTGTCATGGTGACCGGCGGTGCCGGCTTTATCGGGTCGGCGGTGGTGCGCCATCTCGTCGGCAGCACGCCAAACGCTGTCATGGTCGTGGACAAGCTGACCTACGCCGCGAACCTTGGCTCACTCGCGTCAGTCTCGAAGTCCCGGCAATTTGCCTTTGCGCAGCTCGACATTTGCGACGCCGCCTCAATGGGCGGCCTGATGACGTCATTCAAGCCCGACGTCATCATTCATCTTGCGGCGGAAAGTCATGTCGACCGCTCGATCGATGCTCCCTCGTTGTTCATCGAAACCAACATGCGCGGTACTTACACGTTGCTCGACGCCGCGTTGAGGTATTTCCGGTCGCTGCAGCCTTCGGCGCGCGCCGGGTTTCGTTTTCATCACATCTCGACGGACGAAGTCTTCGGCTCGCTCGACCCGGAAGGACTGTTCCACGAGGAAAGTCCGTACCAGCCGAACTCGCCTTACGCCGCGTCGAAAGCAGGCGCCGATCATCTGGTGCGCGCCTGGCATCACACGTTCGGATTGCCGGTCGTGCTGTCGAGTTGCTCGAACAATTACGGTCCCTATCAATTTCCTGAAAAGCTGATTCCGCTGACCATTCTCAATGGCCTCGAAGGCAAGCGGCTGCCGGTCTATGGCAATGGTCGCAACGTGCGCGACTGGCTCTATGTCGACGATCACGTCGAGGCGCTGCTGCTGGTTGCCGAGCGCGGCGTGACCGGGCGAAGCTACAATGTCGGCGGCAGCAATGAATGGACCAACCTCGCGGTGGTCAAGGCGATCTGTGCGCTGCTCGATGAGCTTGCGCCCGATCCGGCGATCCGCAGGCGCGAACGGCTGATCGAATTCGTTGCCGATCGGCCTGGTCACGATCAGCGTTATGCGATCGATGCTCGCAGGATCACCAATGAGCTCGGCTGGAGAGCCCGCGAAACGATGGAAAGCGGACTGCGCAAGACCGTGCAGTGGTATCTCGACAACCGTCCCTGGTGGGAGCGGATTCGATCCGGCGTCTATCGCGGCGAGCGCTTGGGCGTCGGAGCATGACCTGCATCCTGCTCCTCGGTGCGGGCGGGCAGCTCGGTCAGGAAATCGTCGCAAGCGCCAGTTCATACCGCGTCGACGTCGCAGCTCGCGCACGCGACCAAACCGACATCGGCGCTCAAGCGGCGGTGGAAGACGCGCTGCGGCAGACGCGGCCCGATCTCGTGGTCAATGCCGGCGCCTACACCAAAGTGGATGAGGCCGAGAGCGATGCTGACGAGGCGTTCCGGGTCAACGCAACCGGGCCGGGCGTCATCGCGCGGGCATGTGCCGGGGCGGGAGTTCCGCTGATCCACGTATCGACCAACTATGTGTTCGATGGCATGAAGACGTCGCCTTACGTGGAGACCGATCCGACGGCGCCGCTTGGCGTTTACGGCGCGTCCAAGCTCGCGGGCGAAGCCGCGGTGCGCGCTCACCACAAAAAGCACGTGATCTTGCGGACATCTTGGGTTTATGGGAGGTTTGGCGCGAATTTTCTGAAGACCATGCTCAGGTTGGCCGACGAACGCGACGAGCTTAGAATCGTCGCCGATCAACGTGGCTCGCCGACAAACACCGTCGATCTTGCGCACGTCATTTTTGAATTGGCGCCGCAGCTTGTCGCCGGCGGCGAAAATTCACATTGGGGCACGTATCACTTCACGGGCGATGGAGAGACCAACTGGTGTCAATTCGCGGACGAAATTCTAAGTCGACGAGCAAAATGGGTCGGCGGGCGGCCAAAGCTGACGCCGATCACAAGCGCGGAGTATCCAACCCCGGCGCGGCGGCCGACGTACTCGGTGCTCGACAACGGCCTGTTCAGGGCGACGTTCCAACTAAAGGCGCAGCCTTGGCAGCACGCCGTGCAAAGAACCGTCGACGCGCTGCTGGACCGCAGCCAAAAGTAAAAGGCATCATCCTTGCCGGCGGATCGGGCACGCGGCTTCATCCGACGACGGCAATGCTGTCGAAGCAGATGCTGCCGGTCTACGACAAGCCGATGATCTATTATCCGCTGGCGACGCTGATGCTCGCCGGCATACGGGATATTCTCGTCATTACGGCACCTCAGCATCTGGAATTGTTCAGGGCGTTGCTGCAGGACGGCGCGCACCTCGGTTTGCGCATTGAATATGCCGTCCAGCCTGAGCCGCGGGGCATCGCCGATGCCTTCCTCGTCGCTCGCAGCTTTATCGGCTCCGACCATGTGGCGCTGATCCTTGGCGATAATATATTCTTCGGTCACGGCTTGCAGCGGATTATGGCCCGAGCGATGGGTCGTCGCCGCGGCGGAACGGTATTCGCCTATAGCGTCAGCGACCCGCAGCGCTACGGCGTGATTGAGCTCGACGACAGACTCAAGGCCATCTCAATCGAAGAAAAGCCAAAAGAACCGAAATCTTCGTATGCGGTGACCGGCCTGTATTTCTATGACAATCAGGTCGTCGACATTGCGGCCAGCCTGAAGCCATCGGGCCGCGGCGAAATCGAAATCACCGACGTCAATCGCCGTTACATGGACAATGGCCAGTTGCATGTGCAGGTGGTCGGACGGGGATTTGCGTGGCTCGATACCGGCACGCATTCGGCGTTGCTGGAGGCCAGCCAGTTCGTGCAAATCCTCGAACAACGGCAGGGCCTGCGCATCTGCTGTCCCGAGGAGATCGCCTTGGCGCAGGGCTTTGTCACTCCCGAGGCATTTCTTGAGACCGTGCAGAGCTATCCGATGTCGCCTTACCGGCGCTACCTTATTGAAGCTCACAAGCGGCTCACCAAGGCGCCGTCGCGCTCCAAAGCCGGTGCTCCGGTCGAAGACGGCCCGGTCAAGCTGCTCCGGCGCCAGGCGAAATGGGCCTGATTTCTGGCGGGCTACCGCCAGAACTGCCGTGACGCCAGCCGCGCCCCGTCCGCCATCGCCCTAAATTTGGCGAAGACAACGTCCGGATCGACCGCGGCCTGGCCGACCCAGGTGCCGAACCCGCAATCGGATCCCGCGATCACGTTCTCGCGTCCGACGAGGTTGGCGTAGCGCGCGATGCGCTGCGCGATCAGTTCCGGATGCTCGATGAAATTCGACTTCGATTCGATTACGCCGGGGATCAGCACCTTGCCCTCAGGCAGCTTGACCGTCTCGAACAATTTCCATTCATGAGCATGCCGCGGATTTGCCGCTTCGAGCGAGATCGCGCTTGGCCGCGCCGTGAACACGAGGTCGATGATGTCGCCAAGCGCCACGTCGCAGTGGTGCGGGCCTTCGTAGTTGCCCCAGCACAGATGCATGCGCAGCTGCTCGGGCGGGATATTGGCGAGGGCGTGATTGAGCGCCTCGATATGCAGCGCGGCGCGCTTGCGGAATTCCGGCAGGCTCAGATCGGCGTATTGGATGTGCCGGCCCATGGCGAGATCGGGGCAGTCGATCTGCAGGACAAATCCGGCCTTCGCCACGGCTTCGTATTCGTGGCGCATCGCATCCGCGATGGCTTCGAGATATTTCTCCTGGCTCGGATAGTAATCATTGCGGAAAAACAGCGAGACCACGCCTGGCGAGGCTGCGCTCATGAAGCCGCCCTGCGATGTGACACCCGCGAGTGCGGCTTTGAGATTATCGGCATCGGTCACCGCTGCCTGCGGGTCACGCACCACGATCGGCGCATTGCAGGCCGGCGTCTTGCGCCGCGAGCGGCCCGGATCGCCGAACACGCGCTGCGCCAGCTTCGGGAATTCCGCCAGGTCCTGATAGACGAAGGTGTTGCCGGTGCCGCCGAAGCCGGCGAGGCGGTCCTTGACGTAGGTTGCATAGCTCGGCTTGGACATCTCGCCGTCATTGATCAGATCGATGCCGGCCTCGGCCTGCTTGCGTACCACTTCGGCGACCGCATCCCGTACCCGCGCCGCGAGTGCCGCCGGATCGACCGGCACGCCTTCTTCCTTGGCGTACATCATGCGGATCAGGTCGTCCGGCCGCGGCAGGCTGCCGGTATGGGTGGTCAGAAATCGGTCGCTGTGCGGCATTGCCTTCTCCCCGGCGGCGGAACCATAGATCAGGCCCGGCAGCCTAACCATCACGCCCGGCGCGTTGACAGGGCAGCCTCAGCCCCCTAAGAACCGCCCCAACAGCCCCAAAACGCCTTTGAGACCGAGTCATGAAAGTCCGTAATTCATTGAAATCGCTGCGTTCGCGCCATCGTGACAATCGGCTTGTGCGCCGCAAAGGCCGCCTTTACGTGATCAACAAGACCCAGCGCCGCTTCAAGGCCCGCCAAGGCTGATCCGGCTGCAGAGCCGCCATTCGCAACGCCGTCATAGCGGAGCCTGTCACGCAGGGCAGTCACGCGTCTTTGAACCCCGCGGCGGCTTTGTTTCGGGCCTTGGCGGGTTTAAACTTTTTCAATGCGCTGGCGATTCCTCATCCTCGGCCTTCCGCTGGCGGTGCTGACCGCCACGGCGGCGTCGGCTGCCGACCCCAAGGATCTGGTCCAGCCGCCGGCCAAGCTGCCGCGCGCCCAATCGGGCGATCCGACCCGCAATCTTGATTTCCTGTTTGATGCACTCAAGATCGCGCCAAATGACGCGACCGCCAAGGCGATCGAGCAGCGCATCTGGGCGATCTGGTTCGTGTCGCCGAGCGACACCGCCAATCTGCTGATGACGCGCGTGCGTGCTGCGGTCGAGGACAAGGATCTCGATCTGGCGATGCAGCTGCTCGACGCGATCGTGAAGATCCGGCCGGATTATGTTGAAGCCTGGAACCGGCGCGCCACCATCCATTTCATGAAAAACGAATATGGCGACGCGCTGGCCGACATCCGCGAGGTGCTCAAACGCGAGCCGCGCCATTTCGGCGCGCTGTCCGGCCTTGGGCTGATCCTTCAGGACCTCGGCGACAATTCACATGCGCTCGAAGTGTTCCGGCGCGCACTGGCGATCTACCCGCGCATCGAGCGCATTCCCGACACGGTCAAGACCTTGCAGGAAAAGGTCGAGGGCAAGGATATCTGACGCGCATCCAGCCGGCCGCCACGACCGTATCTGTCGTATAGGTACGATCCATTGCGTGTGATCCTTCTCATCGTTTTCGGGCTCGCGATTGTCGTCGCGGTGCTGGCCATCGTGACGATGGTCGGCACGGCCCGGATCGAGCGCGCCTATCCGCCGGTAGGCCGCTTGGTCGCGGTCGATGGCGGACGGCTGCATATTCTGGAACTCGGCCGTCCCGACGCGCCGCCAATCGTCTTGCTGCACGGCGCCAGCGGCAATCTCGGCGACATGCGGCTGGCGCTCGGCGAGCGGCTGGCCTCACGCTACCGCGTCATCCTGGTCGATCGCCCTGGCCACGGCTGGAGCGATCGTCCCGATGGCCGCGGCGATGCCACGCCCCCGCGTCAGGCCGCGCTCATCCATCAGGCGCTGGCGCAAATCGGGGTCACGCGGGCGATCATCCTTGGCCATTCCTGGGGCGGCGCGGTGGCGGCGGCTTATGCGCTGGCCTATCCGCAGGATGTCGCGGGGCTGGTCTTGCTGGCGCCGGTGACGCATCCTTGGCCGGGCGGCGTGGCCCTGATCAATCATATCGTCACGACGCCGGTCATCGGTCCGCTCGTTGCCCGCACGATGATCCTGCCGGCCGGATACATTCTGATGCAGTTCGGCGTCGCGTCGGTGTTTTTCCCGCAGATTCCGCCCGATAGTTATGTCAGCCGAACCGCGCTCGAATTGCTGCTGCGGCCAGCGGAATTTGTCGCCAACGCGCAAGATCTGGTGGCACTCAAGGCCGCCGTAACGCTGCAGGCGCCGCGTTACGGCGAGATTCGGGCACCTGCCGCGATCATTTCCGGCGACGACACCGACACCATCGTCTCGACCGATATCCATTCGCGGGCGATCGCCGCGCAAATGCCGCAGGCCAGACTGACGGTCCTGCCGGGTGTCGGGCACATGGTGCAATACGCCGCGCCCGACATCATCGTGCGGGAGGTGGATCGGGTGGCGGCGGCTGCAGCGCGCTAGCGCGGACGCTCAGACGTCGCCGGCATTGTCCTGGCCGACGAAGGCCAGCCGCAGCATGTTGGTCGCGCCCGGCGTGCCGAGCGGCAGTCCGGCGACGATGATGACGCGCTCGCCGGCCTTGGCGAAGCCTTCCTTGAAGGCGATGCGGCAGGCGCGGCTGACCATGTCGTCCTGGTCGTGGGCATCCTCGGTCACGACGCAATGCACGCCCCACACCAGCGACAGCCGGCGCCCAGTCGCGACATTGGGCGACAGCGCGACGATCGGCGATTTCGGCCGCTCGCGCGACACTCGAAGCCCGGTCGAGCCGGACGAGGTCCAGCACATCACGGCGGAGAGGTCGAGCGTTTCCGCGATCTGCCGCGCCGCATCGGCAATGGCGTCCGCGCCGGTCGCTTCCGGCTCGGCGCGCTGAGCGCTGATGATCGAGCGGTAATTGGAGTCGTGCTCCACTTCCTCCGCGATGCGGTTCATCATCGCGACGGCTTCGGTCGGATACTGGCCGGCGGCGGATTCCGCCGACAGCATGACCGCGTCGGCGCCCTCGAAGATCGCGGCCGCGACGTCGGAGACCTCGGCGCGGGTCGGCACCGGGGAATTGATCATCGATTCCAGCATCTGCGTCGCCACGATCACCGGCTTGCCGGCGCGCCGCGCCATGCGCGTCATCTGCTTCTGCACGCCGGGCACCTTTTCCAGCGGCATTTCGACGCCGAGATCGCCGCGCGCCACCATCAGCGCGTCGGCGGCGTCGAGGATTTCAGCAAGCCGCGTCACCGCCTGCGGCTTCTCGATCTTCGCCATCACCGCGGCGCGGCCGCGGGTGATCTTCTTCGCCTCGGCAATGTCCTCGGGCCGCTGGATGAAGGACAGCGCCACCCAGTCGATGCCGGTATCGAGCGCGGCCTCGAGATCGGAACGGTCCTTCTCGGCCAACGCCGAAAACGGAATGGTTGAATCCGGAACGCTGACGCCTTTTCGGTCCGAGAGTTTGCCGCCAACCTCGACGCGGGTGGTGATGCGGCTCGGGTTGGATTCGGTGACGGTGAGCCGCACCTTGCCGTCGTCGAGCAGCAAGGTGTGGCCGGGCTGGGTGGCGGCGAAAATCTCGGGATGCGGCAGGTAGGCACGGCTCTTGTCGCCGGGCGCGGCGTTGCCATCGAGCACGAATGTGTCGCCCTTGAGGACCAGGACCGACCCGCCGACGAAAGTGCCCAGCCGCAGCTTCGGCCCCTGCAGATCGACCAGAATGCCGATCGGTCGTTCGTATTCGGTTTCGATGGCGCGGATCATGCCGACCAGTTCGCGCATGCGCTCATGGCTGGTGTGGCTCATATTGATGCGGAACACGTCGGCGCCGGCCTGAAACAGCCGCGCGATCATCTCCGGGGTGGATGAGGCTGGCCCGAGCGTGGCGACGATCTTGGCGCGGCGCAGCCGTCTCATTGCTTCGGACCTTCCTTGGGCGTGTCCTTGGGCGTGTCTCTGGGCGCCGGCGACGTCGCGTTGGGCGCGCCGCGCGGCGTGGTCGAGGATGACGGCTGCTCGGCACTGTCGGTCAATTGCACGGTCCAGGAGCGTTGCTCGCTGGTATCGACCTCGAAATAACCGGTGCGATCATAGCCGCGCGCCAGGCAGTCCTCGGTGCCGCGAATGGTGAATTCCTTGTCGCGCGAGCACATGAAGGCGTGGCCAGACCATTCGCCGCCGCGGTCATAATCGACCGCATAGATGTAATAGTAGCGCGCCACCAGCCCGCCGCGCAGCAGGGTTTCGCAGGAACGGGCGGAAATGTTCCACCAGCCTTCGGTGATCCAGCCTTCGGCGTCCTTGTAGCCCAGCGCGACGCCGACGCGGCTGCCGGTATTGTTGCACAGCCGGAAATCGGCCAAGGCCGGCCGGCCGAACGCCGTCAGCAGCAATAGCGCGAGCGCGGCCGGCGCGATGACGCGAAGGCAGCAGTCGCGGGCGAATGTGCGGACCGGGTTCACAATGGATTTGGTGCGATTCGGCAAGGATTTCGCGTGATAGCCTAGCCCCTGTCAACGACGATGACGCGAAGGTCGTTGACATTGGTGTAGGTCGGGCCGGTCTGGAGCAGATCGCCGAGCCTGGTGAAGAATTCAGTCGAGTTGTTGTCGGCGAGGTATGCGGCAGGATCGAGGCCGAGCGCCCGGGCGCGGGCTGCAGAGCTGCCATCTGCGAATGCGCCGGCCGGATCGGTGGCCGAACCGGCGCCACCGTCGGTGCCGTCGGTGTCGGCCGCCAGCGCGCTGATCCCGGTGATACCATCCAGCGCAATCGCAAGGGCCAGGGCGTATTCCTGATTGGGCCCGCCACGGCCGTTGCCGCGAATGGTGACGGTCAGCTCGCCACCCGAGACGATGACGGCCCGCTTGCCGTGCGTCTGGAGGTCGTGCGCCAGTTTGCCGTGCGCGGCGGCGACGTCGCGGGCCTCGCCTTCGACGCGATCGCCGAGGGACACGCATTCATAACCGGCGGCTTTCACCCTGGCCTCGACGGCCTTGATCGCGTCGAGCGGCCGCGCCGCGATGGCGAAGCTGGTATTGGCGAACACCGCATCGCCCGGCTTCGGCGTTTCATTGGCCTCGTCGGTCAGCGCGCGTGTCACCGCCTCCGGCAATTTGAGCGCGTGGCGCGCCACGACCGCGCGCGCATCGGCGATCGTGGTCGGGTCCGGCACGGTCGGCCCGCTGCCGATCGCCGACGGCTCGTCGCGCGGCACGTCGGAAATCGCCAGTGTCACGACGCGGGCCGGATAAGCGTGGCGGGCGAGCCGGCCGCCTTTGATGCGCGACAGATGTTTGCGTACCGTGTTGATCTCGCCGATAGTGGCGCCCGAGCGCAGCAGCGCCCGCGTTACCGCCTGCTTGTCGGCAAAGGTCAGTCCCGCGGCCGGCGCGATCCAGTTGGCCGAGGCGCCGCCCGACATCAGCACCAGGACGAGATCGTCGGCCCCGGCGCCGTCGGCGAGCACCAGAGCACGCTCGGCTGCTTTCAGCCCGGCTTCGTCCGGGACCGGATGCCCGGCCTCGACCATGGTGACGCGCCGCGTCGGCCTTCCATAGCCGTGACGCGCCACCGCGATGCCCTCAAGCCGCTGCGCGGGAAATCTCAGCTGGTCGAGATAATGCGCTTCCGCCGTTTCGCTCATCGCGCCGGCGGCTTTGCCCGCGGCCAGGACGATCAGCCGGCCTCGCGGTGGCGGCGGCAGCAAAGCCGGCAGGAAGCCGGCCGGATGAGCGGCCGCGACGGCGCTGTTGAACAGATCGATCAGGAATTGGCGTGACTGCGGCGTCATTGAGATCCCGGCCGTTCCGGCGCATTTGCCATCGGCCGCGGCGCTATGGCAAGCGGCCGGGCGGCTGATTATCTTGGGCTTGAGGCCGCAGAGGACGACAAACATGGACGACAAAACCCGCACCGAACTCGAAGCCGCGGTTTACCGCCGCCTGGTCGAGCACCTGCGTGAGCGCACCGACGTGCAGAATATCGACATGATGAATCTCGCCGGCTTCTGCCGCAATTGCCTGTCGAACTGGATGAAAGACGCCGCCGACGCAAAGGGCATCGCCATGTCGAAGGACGAAAGCCGCGAGGCCGTGTACGGCATGCCGTTCAGCGACTGGAAGGCGAAGTACCAGAAAGACGCCTCGCCTGAGCAAAAGGCGGCTTTCGAAAAGGCAAGCCCCAAACATTGAGCTGTGGAGGCATGTGAATGTCGGGGGCTTCCGGCCGCCGGGAGCATCCGCGCGCGCAATTTTCCGGCATGACAGGGCCGAGGATTGCCCGTTCAGTGAAGGAGATTGCGATGCCTGCCAGTGCAGCCGCCGCCAAAGACGACCAGCCCGCCACCCGTTTTGCCAAGGACCAGCTCAAGTCGGTGATCGAGCGCATCGAGAAGCTCGAAGAGGAAAAGAAGGCGACCTCCGAAGACATCAAAGAGGTCTATGCCGAGGCCAAGGGCTCAGGCTTCGACGTCAAGGCACTGCGCACCATCGTGCGGCTGCGCAAGCAGGACGTCGACGAGCGCAAGGAGCAGGAGGCCGTGCTCGAGACCTACATGCACGCGCTGGGGATGTTGAATTGACTTGTCATGGCCGGGCTTGTCCCGGCCATCCCGCTTAGGCGGGCATCGTGCGTCCCTAAGCGGGATGCCCGGCACGAGGCCGGGCATGACAGAACAATGTTATTGCGCCAGTGACGCCGTCCGCACCGTCGAATTGAGCGTCGCCAGGAACACCACGGCGTGGCCGGTGAAGCTGTCGGTGCGCAGCCCGTCATTTGGATCGGCCGAGAAGGTCATCATCACCACCGATGACGGCTTGCGCATGAAGTCGCGCAATTGCCGGGTATCGACATGCCCGACCCGCATCACGGTCAGGTATTCGCTGACGCTCGGAGTCAGCATGGCGGCGCGCAGCCACGGATTGTCGAAGCGATAGCCGGGCTGCACCGCTGTGAGCATCGTGGGCGCGTCCGGCGAAGGAAGCGGTTCAACTGCGACGGCAGGCGCCAGCTTCGGCAACCGTGCGCCCATCGGCTTGGCGCGGGCGGCCGGCGCCACCGGGCTTTCCGCCGCATAGGCGAGCGCCTGACCGGCGCTGGCGGTGACAAAAGGATCGGCAGAGGCGATCTCAACCGGCAGGGCCGGCCGCGGTGTCGGGATCGGCATATGCATTGGCGCCAGCGAGGCTACAGCCACTGCGGGCCGGCCTTTCGGCAGCGGCACGATCGGCGTAGTCGCGATCTGGATCGGCGTGCTGAGGCCCGCCGCGACGATCGGAGTGCGAACGGGCGCCGGCGGCGGCAGCGCTTGGTTCGCCATCTCGGCGCGGCTACCGAAAATAAAGTTCGCCAACTGGCTGCGTTGCTGCGGCCTGTCGGTGCCTTCGGCGAGCTGCTCTTCGCGCGCGCCGATCATGCCGGCATCGCGCGCGGCGGCAAGTGAGACCGAGGAGGGCGCATTGCCGCGGCGCTCGACGTCGGCCAGCGCCAGCGCATAGCCGGGCAACGGATGGCCGTCGGCGGGAATGTGCACGGTGCGGCCGTCCGGAAACACCTTGACCAGTTGCTGGCGGCTCATGCGCGGCCAATGCCGGATCGAGCCGGTGTCGAGATGCACGAATGGCGAGCCGGAGGTCGGATAGAAGCCGACGCCGCCGCGCTGCATGCGCAGGCCGACTTCGCGGATCTTCTCCAGCGGCACGTTGGGAATATAGAAATCGACGGCGTCGCCTTTGGTGTGCAGGCTATATTGCGCGACGCCGCTCGAGCGCGCGCGCAGCATGGAATTGGTGTCGGGCGAGCGATAGCCGCAGATGATCTGGATCGCCTCGTTGCCGCCAGCCTCGCGGTTGGTGTCCCACAACAAGTCGAACAGGTGTGGATCCATGTCGACCTGCTCGTTCTTGCGCCAGTCGCGCATGAACCAGTCAAGCTTGCGCAGCGCCGCGTCGTCATAGCGGCCGTTGCGCTTGTAGGTGATGGTGATGTCTTCGCCGGTATGGGTGTGATGGAAGGAGATGCTGCGGGTGTCGCCTTCGGCGATCGCGGTCTGCAGGCTGCGGCTTCCGGCGATCAGGGCGAGTGCGGCGATGCCGAGGCACTGCCCCGCGCGCACAAGCCGACGCTGCACTGAATGCTCACGCGCGATGCGTCCCAGCACGATCCCGTCCCAACCCCACTCGCGTCACTGCGTGACGGCGGGCCAAAAGCATGACCCGGAAGCCACAGCCGCGCACCTTTAACCGGACCGGTTAACGTGCGCTTAGCGCGCGGACATTCGATTTCGTTAACTATAAGTGGGACTGTGGCGAAAAACAGACACGCCGCCCGAAGGCGGCGCGCCGAAGCGGGAGCTCAAAGTTCCATCAGCGGAAGATGCGCTCGAAGAACGCGAACGGGTTCTTCGCTTCGCGGCGCTCGACGCGGCGCAGGATTTCCTGGTTGCTCTTGGCGGTCGCGAGATCGCGCTTGGGGTCCTGCGGCGGCGCGACGTCGGCGACCTTGCGCTCGTCGCTGCCAAGGATGGCATGGATGCGCGAGTCGAAGCCGTAGAGATCCTCGCGCATTTGCAGCTTGCCGGAGTCGTCCACGTAAGCGGTCTGGTAGGTGAGGTGGACGATTGGGCGGTTGACCAGCTTCCAGGTGTGCTCGTCCTTGCCGAACATGCCGTAAAGCTGCTGCGAATTCGGCGACGGCGGGGTTGCGGCCATGGCCAGCACGATCTCGCCGAACTTGGTCGGATCTTCCACGCGCATGCAGCCATGGCTGAAGGCGCGCTTGTCGTAGGAGAATAGTTTCTTCTCCGGCGTGTCGTGCAGGTAGACCTGGAACTTGTTCGGGAAATTGAACTTGATGCGGCCGAGCGCATTGGCGGCGCCGGGCGGCTGCACCACGTTGATATTGCCGTCGGGACCGCGCTTCACCTCGAGGCCCATGCGGTCGAAAATATTCGGATCGCTGTCATAGAGCGGCAGCAGCTCGTTCTGGATGATTGACTGCGGCACGTACCAGGACGGATTGACGACGACGTTGTCCATGCTGGCGCTCAGCAGCGGTGTCGGCGTCTGCGGCTTGCCGGCGACGATCTTGGTGCGCCAGATGACGTCGTGATCGCGGACCACCTTGAGCGTATAGTCCGGGATGTTGACCATCACGTAGCTTTTGCCGAGCTCGCGCGGCAGCCAGCGCCAGCGCTCCATATTGGCGGTGATGGTGTCGATCTGCTTGCTCTGGCTCATCGGCGCCGGGCCGTTGATCTTGGCCAAAGTGCGGGCGTCGAGCGCACCGTTGGCCTGCAGGTTGGCGTGCTTCTGCAACGCCGCGACGGCGCGGGCGAGATGCATGTCGTAGGTCGTGTCGGCCGGGTTGGTGACGTGCAGGCGCAGCTTCTCGCGCAGCCTCGGCACGCGGTCATCCTTCATGCCGGACCTGAGCACCGGGCCGTCGGCGATGCGGTCGTCCGGCGCTTCGACGCTGGCGTTTGCGCGCAGGCCGGCGAGCTTGTCCTTGAGCGCCCTAAAGCCGGCGTGCGGCGGATTGAAGCTCTCGAATGTCGCATTGACGTCGCCGGCGTTGGTCACGTCGCGCAGGATGGCGCCGGGGTCCGGCGTGTGATTGCCGTAATCGACGTCGGACAGGACGCGCGTCGGCGCAATGCGGCCGATCTCGAGATGGCGCGCATAATCGAGCACGGAATTGGTCAGCTTGATGTCGCCTTCGGCAAGCGCCTCGGCGCCGGTGAAGGTGCCGAACTCCGGCACCGGATAGTCGGCCGGATCGAGGCCGTCGGCGGCGGCATTTTTCAGCCGCGCGATCGTTGCCTTGGCGCGCGAGGTCAGCAGTCCGTCCTTGATCCAGACCGGCGCGTAATTGCGTGACTTGTAGTAGGCCTCGGCGGCGCCGCGCTCGGGCGCCCGCGGCATCATGCGCTCGATCTGCCTGCCGGCGACCATGCTGCGCAGCCGGTCGGAAATCTGCGTGTCGCTCGCCGCCAGTAGCCGGTCGAGCGTGCCTTTGATGTCGATGCCGCTGTCGGATTTCTGCGCGCTGTCGACGGCGGGTGGGGGCGCCTGCGCAACGACCGGGGCGATGTCGTCGTCGCGGCGAGTAGGTGCGGTCGCAGCCGGTGCCGGCGCGATCGTGTGGCGGGAATAATCGTTGATGGAAGCCGGCGGCGGCGCCATCGAGCGCACCGAATTTGGCGCGGCGAGGGCCGAAGCACCCGGCACCATGACGGCAAGCGTCACGGCTGTGCCGGCGAGCAGACGTTCGATAGACAATTTACGCATCACCAACTCCACACAACTGTCAGGTCTATTATGCGGCGGAACGCCCGCGCGTTCGACGCTTTTCGCAGGACAATTCGGATTACGGCTAAGCGTCGTGGTTAAATTAACCGCCGCTATCCGACTGCCGCGTCTTCCGGGTTCTCCGCCTCGAGGCCGAGACTTTCCAGCTTGCGGTACAGCGTCGAGCGGCCGATCTGCAGGCGCCGCGCGACCTCCGACATCTGCCCGCGATAATGCGAGATGGCGAACCGGATGACGTCCCTCTCTACCTCATCGAGCGAGCGGACATGGCCCTGCGCTCCGGTCAACGGCAGCGAACCTGCTGGCGTGGTTAATTCGTGCAAAGAACGCGGCGCCATCGGCATGACGTCGCTGAGCATCGGCATTGTCAGCATTGCGGGAAGCGCAGGGCTGCCATCTGAAACGCCGCGTGCAAGCTGCGGGAATTCGTTAATGCCCAGCATCTCGGTTTCGGCGAGCACGACGGCGCGGAAGATGGCGTTTTCCAGTTGCCGCACATTGCCCGGCCATTGATGCGCCGACAGCCATGCCAGCGCTTCGCCGCTGATGCCGGCGACGCGCTTGCCTTCTTCCGCGGCGAAACGCGCGATGAAATGGCGCGCCAATTCGGTGATGTCCTCGGGGCGCGCCCGCAGCGGCGGCACCGTGATCGGGAACACGTGCAGTCGATAGAACAGGTCCTCGCGGAAGCGGCCGGACTTCACGTCGGCGATCAGATCGCGATTGGTCGCCGAGACGATGCGCACGTCGACCCTGATGGATTTGCGGGCGCCGACCGGCTCGATCTCGCTCTGCTGCAAGGCGCGCAATAATTTGACCTGCGCGGCCAGCGGCAGTTCGCCGACCTCGTCGAGGAACAACGTGCCGCCATCGGCCTCGACGAATTTGCCGGCGTGCTTTTCAGTAGCGCCGGTGAAGGCACCTTTCTCGTGGCCGAACAGAATCGACTCGACGAGGTTTTCCGGCAGCGCGCCGCAATTGACCGCGACGAAGGGCTTGGCGCGGCGCTCGCCCGAGCCGTGAATGGCGCGCGCGATCATTTCCTTGCCGACCCCGGACTCGCCCTCGATCAGCGCCGGGATGGCGGACGCTGCCGCCTTCTCGGCGCTGCGCAGCACGGTCTTCATTGCCGCCGAACGGGTGACCATGTCGGCGAATGTCAGCGTGCCGTCGCGGCTGCGCTTGAGCCGCTGCAATTCGCCCGCCAGCGCCTTGGTAGCGAGGGCGTTGCGCAGGCTGACCTGCAGCCGCTCCACGCTGGCCGGCTTGACCACGAAATCGGTGGCGCCGGCCCGCATCACCGACACCACATTGTCGATGCCGCCATGCGCGGTCTGCACGATCACCGGGATATTGCGGCCGGCCTCGCGCATGCGCTCCAGCACGCCCATGCCGTCAAGGTCCGGCATCACCAAATCGAGGATTACGCAATCGACCCGGGTGCCCTGGGGGCCGCACAGCAAGGTCGCCGCGGCATCGCCACCATCGGCGGTCCAGGCTTCGTAGCCGAAACGCTGCACCATGTTTTCAATGAGACGACGCTGGACCGGATCGTCATCGACGATCAACACGACTTGAGGCATACGAACTCCAGAAACTGGAAACCCGACGGGCTGTACCGAATTGGTGCAATGTCGCCGAACAGCCTTAATGGCTTGTTAAGTTGAGCCTCGCCGGCCTGTTGAATGCGTCCCTATCGCATTGCAGCCGGCGCCGGCGCCGAATAGAACCGACAAGGACCATTGACCGCGATGCCCGCCCGTTCCGCCAAATCCGCCAAACCTGTCAAATCCGGCAAGCTCGGCGCGCTGCCCGAATGGAATCTGGCCGACCTTTATCCCGACCGCGATAGCCCGGCGCTCAAGCACGACCTGGAGCAGGCCGACGCCGATTGCATCGCCTTCGAGCAGGGCTTCAAGGGCAGGCTGGCGGATCTGGCGCAAAATGCGCCGCTCGAGCTCGCCGCGGCGGTCAAGCGCTATGAGGCGATCGAGGAACTGATGGGGCGCCTCGGCTCCTATTCCGGTCTGGTTTATGCCGGCAACAACACCGATCCGGCGATCGCCAAATTCTACGGCGACATGAACGACAGGCTGACCGCGGCCTATCTGCATCTGCTGTTCTTTACGCTCGAGCTCAACCGCATCGACGACAAGGTGATCGATGCGGCGATGGCGGAACCCGCGCTCGGTCATTACCGGCCCTGGCTCGAGGACGTTCGCCGCGACAAGCCCTATCAGCTCGAAGACCGCGTCGAGCAGTTGTTCCACGAGAAATCCGTCACCGCCTATTCGGCCTGGAATCGGCTGTTCGACGAGACCATTGCCGGGCTGCGCTTCAAAGTGGGCGGCAAGGAATTGGGCATCGAGAAGACGCTCAATTTCATGCAGGACGCCGATGCCAAGAAGCGCAAGGCGGCATCGCAGGCGCTCGCCGCGACGTTCAAGTCCAATCTCCGGCAGTTTGCGCTGATCACCAACACGCTCGCCAAGGACAAGGAAATCTCCGACCGCTGGCGCGGCTTCGCCGACGTCGCCGACTCGCGGCACTTGTCCAACCGCGTCGAGCGCGAAGTCGTCGAAGCCTTGGTCGAGGCGGTGCGCGCCGCCTATCCGATGCTGTCGCACCGCTATTACAAGCTCAAGGCCAAGTGGTTCGGCAAAACCAGGCTGGCGAGCTGGGACCGCAACGCGCCGCTACCGAAGGTCGCGCAGCGCACCATTCCATGGCAGGACGCACGCGCCACCGTGCTCACCGCCTATGGCGCGTTCTCGCCGAAGATGGCGGACATCGCCAGCCGCTTTTTCGAGCAGCGCTGGATCGACGCGCCGGTGCGGCCGGGCAAGCAACCAGGCGCCTTCGCGCATCCGACGGTGCCGTCGGCGCATCCCTACGTGCTGCTCAATTACCAGGGCAAGCCGCGCGACGTGATGACTCTGGCGCACGAACTCGGTCACGGCGTGCATCAGGTGCTGGCGGCGCCGAACGGCGCGCTGATGGCGCCGACGCCGCTCACCTTGGCCGAGACCGCCAGCGTGTTCGGCGAAATGCTGACCTTCCGAAAAATCCTCGCCGACACCAAGGACAACAAGCAGCGCAAGTCGATGCTCGCTGCCAAGGTCGAGGACATGCTCAACACCGTGGTGCGCCAGATCGCGTTCTATTCGTTCGAGCGCAAGGTGCACACCGAGCGCCGCAATGGCGAGCTCACCGCCGAGAAACTCTGCGAGCTATGGATGTCGGTGCAAGGCGAGAGCCTCGGCCCGGCGATCGAGCTCAAGGCAGGCTACGAGACCTTCTGGTGCTACATCCCGCATTTCGTTCATTCGCCGTTCTACGTTTATGCCTATGCATTCGGCGATTGCCTGGTGAATTCGCTCTATGCGGTTTACGAGCAGTCGGAGTCGGGCTTTGCCGAGCGCTACCTCGCCATGCTCGCCGCCGGCGGTACCAAGCATCACGCCGAACTGCTGGCGCCGTTCGGCCTCGACGCCAAGGACCCGACATTCTGGCAGGGCGGGCTCAATGTCGTCGCGCATCTGATCGACGAGCTGGAGGCGCTGGAGCGCTAATCTCCGTCGCAGCCCTTGCGGCCGCCACGGGTCGAAAGCTGGTAATAAAAGCACTGCATCTTGATGTCGCGCGCCGGCTCGCCGTCGCGCTCGTACCGATAGATGTTGCGGAACAAATCGGTGTCTTCGTCACGGCCGCAGATCAGCCGGTGCTTATGCGAGATCCGTTTCGAGAAGGTTTGGGTGAAGACGACCTTGTGGGTTTTCTTCTCGGCGTCGATCAGCGAAAACTGGATCGGAGTCTCGTCGAGGCCGTCGCCGCCGTCCGGTCTGAACTCGGTGAAGTTGGCCTTGCCTTGCTTGAGCGCGCTGATCGCGTCGCCGACCGTGTCGACCGTGAATGGCTTCGGCTTGCCGGCGGGCGCCTTGCCATTTACGACGTAAAGCCCGTCGCGATTGAACAGGATTTGCTGATCGCCGAGCTGCCCCAGGCATCCGAACGACAAGATGGCGGCCGATGCGCTGCCGCTCGCGGCGAGCAGCATCCCGAAGGCCAGCATGAGGGACAGATTTCGCAGCGTGCCGGGTCGTTTCATCGGCGGCTCCTTCCTATATTGGTAGCACAATGACCGCCGGACGTTCATGACCGACCCCGAAAAGAACCGCTTTTCCGCCCGCGCTAAACGCTACGCCCGCGTCAGCACCAATGTCGGCGGCGTCGCGGCCCGGGTCGGCGCGCAGCGGCTGTTCGGGATTCGCGGCGGCCGCGCCGGCAATGCGCTGGCACTGGCGGCCGCGCTGGGCGGTCTCAAGGGCCCGATTATGAAGGTGGCGCAGCTGCTCGCCACCATTCCCGACGCGCTGCCGCCGGAATACGCCGGCGAATTGATGAAGCTGCAAAGCGAGGCGCCGCCAATGGGCTGGGCCTTCGTGCGGCGGCGGATGAGCGCAGAACTTGGCGCCGGCTGGGAGAAAAAATTCAAGGCCTTCGAGCATCATCCCGCCGCGGCGGCATCGCTCGGCCAGGTGCATCGCGCGCTATCGCTCGACGGCAAGGCGCTGGCCTGTAAGCTGCAATATCCCGATATGCAGTCGGCGGTCGAAGCCGACCTCAAGCAATTGCAATTGCTGTTCGCGATCCGCCGCCGCTTCGAGACCGCGATCGACACCAGCGAGATCGTGCAGGAGATCGGCGCGCGGCTGCGCGAGGAGCTCGATTACGTGCGCGAGGCGAAGCACGTCGCGCTGTATCGCGCCATGCTCGCCAAGGAGAAGGCGGTGCGCGTTCCGCAGGTCTGGCCGGAACTGTCGACCAGGCGGCTGCTGACGCTCGACTGGCTCGATGGCCGCAAGATGCTCGAATTCAGGACCGACACGCTCGCGGTGCGTAATCGCCTCGGCCATGCGATGTTCACGGCGTGGTGGCTGCCGTTCTGCCGTTACGGCGTGATCCACGGCGATCCGCATCTCGGCAATTATTCGGTGTTCGACGACAGCAAGGGTAAGCCCGCCGGCATCAACCTGCTCGACTATGGCTGCATCCGGATTTTTCCGCCGCGCTTCGTCGGCGGCGTGGTCGATCTCTATCACGGGCTTGAGCGCGGCGACGACGATCTGGTCGTGCATGCCTACGAGACCTGGGGCTTCAAGAAGCTCAACCGCGACCTGATCGATACGCTCAACATCTGGGCGCGCTTCATCTACGGCCCGATGCTCGACGATCGGGTCCGCACCATCGCCGACGGCGTCAAGCCCTCGGACTACGGTCGGCGCGAGGCCTTCCGCGTCCATCAAGCGCTCAAGCAGAAAGGCCCGGTCACGGTGCCGCGCGAATTCGTGTTCATGGATCGCGCCGCGGTTGGGCTCGGCGCGGTGTTCCTGCATCTGTCGGCCGAGCTCAATTTCCACCGGCTGTTCAACGAGGCGATCGAGAAGTTCTCGGTGGCCCAGGTGGCGAAGTGTCAGGCGGCGGCCTTGCATGCGGCCGAGCTAACAACACCGGTATGATGGCGCCGCGAAATATTGCCCTCCCGGCCCAATTACGCTAACTCCAAACCGCTGGCTTTTCTGGAGATTCCGCAATGGCCGACCACGGCACCGTCGAATATGCGACCGCTTCCGGCAATGACTATCCGGCCCATGAGCAGACCTATCTGAGCTTCCTCAAGGTCGTGAAATGGGGGGTGATCTCCATTGTCATCCTGCTGGTCCTGATGGCTTATTTCCTCACCTGATATCCGGCATGGCGCTGGCGGGCTATCGCCGGCCAAGACCATTGCCGGACGGTCTATCGCTTCGCTCGAGGGCTTGATGAAGATCGCGATCGCCGCCGAGACTGACCCTGGCGAGGCGCGCGTCGCCGGAACCCCCGACACCGTCAAACGGATGATCGCGCTCGGCGCCGAGGTCGCGGTCGAAGCCGGCGCCGGCACTCAGTCCGGCATTCTCGATTCGGATTATCAGGCGGCAGGCGCCGGCGTGAGCGCCGGCGCGGTCAAGGACGCCGACATCGTCCTCAAGGTGCGCCGCCCGTCGGCCGCGGAATTGGCCGCATACAAAAAAGGCGCGCTGGTCGTCGCCATCATGGATCCCTACGGCAACGAGGCCGCGCTCAAGCAGATGGCGGACGCGGGAGTCGTCGCCTTCGCCATGGAATTGATGCCGCGCATCACCCGCGCCCAGTCGATGGACGTTTTGTCGTCGCAGGCCAATCTCGCCGGCTATCGCGCCGTCATCGACGCCGCCGAGGAATATGGCCGCGCGCTGCCGATGATGATGACGGCGGCCGGCACGGTGCCGGCGGCCAAGGTGTTCATCATGGGGGTCGGCGTCGCCGGGCTGCAGGCGATCGCCACGGCGCGCCGGCTCGGTGCAGTCGTTACCGCGACCGACGTGCGGCCCGCCACCAAGGAGCAGGTCGAAAGTCTTGGCGCCAAATTCCTCGCGGTCGAGGATGAGGAGTTCAAGAACGCGCAGACCGCCGCCGGCTATGCCAAGCCGATGTCGCCGGAATATCAGGCCAAGCAGGCGGCGTTGACCGCCGAGCACATCAAGAAGCAGGACATCGTCATTACTACCGCGCTGATTCCGGGCCGCCCGGCGCCGCGGCTGGTGACCAAGGAGATGGTCGCTTCGATGCGCTCCGGCTCGGTGATCGTCGATCTCGCGGTCGAGCGCGGCGGCAATGTCGAAGGCGCCAAGCCTGGCGAGATCGCCAAGGTCGGCGACGTCAAGATCGTCGGCTATCTCAATGTCGCCGGCCGGGTCGCCGCGTCGGCGTCGGCGCTTTACGCCAAGAACCTGTTCACCTTCATCGAGACCCTGATCGACAAGAAAGAGAAGAAGCTCGCGATCAACTGGGACGACGAGATCGTCAAAGGCACCGTGCTGACCCGTGACGGCGCCGTGATTCACCCGAGTTTTCAGGGGAAGGCCTGATGAGCCGCCCGATCGACCAGTCATTCCGGGGCGCGCGCGAAGCGAGCGAACCCGGAATCCAGCCAGATCGTGCAGACATCTGGATTCCGGGTTCGCGGCCCAACGGGGCCGCGCCCCGGAATGACGAGGAGAAAACCCATGCATGAACTCGCCACCGCGGTCGATCCCTTCGTGTTCCGGCTGTCGATCTTCGTGCTCGCTGTGTTCGTCGGCTATTACGTGGTCTGGTCGGTGACGCCGGCTTTGCACACGCCGCTGATGTCGGTGACCAATGCGATCTCCTCGGTGATCGTGGTCGGCGCGCTGCTCGCGGTCGGCGTCGCGCTGGTGGCGAATGACCAGGGCCCGATCTGGGCGCGCGCGCTCGGCTTCGTCGCGCTGATTTTTGCCTCGGTCAACATCTTCGGCGGTTTCCTGGTCACCCAGCGCATGCTGGCGATGTACCAGAAGAAAAAGAAGTGAGCGCCGAATGAGCCCGAACCTCGTCGCGCTGCTCTATCTCGTCGCCGGCGTTCTGTTCATCCTGGCGCTGCGCGGCCTGTCGAGCCCGGATTCGAGCCGGCGCGGCAATCAGTTCGGCATGATCGGCATGACGATCGCGGTGCTGACTACGCTCGGCGCCCACCCGCCGACCGACGCGATCTCCTGGGCGCTGGTGGTCGGCGGCATCGCCATTGGCGGCGGTGTCGGCGCGGTGATCGCGCGGCGCGTGCCGATGACCTCGATGCCGGAACTGGTCGCGGCCTTCCACTCGCTGGTCGGCATGGCGGCGGTGCTGGTCGCCGGCGGCGCCTTCTACGCGCCCGCCGCGTTCGACATCGGCACCGAAGGCCATATCCACCAAGCGAGCCTGATCGAAATGTCGCTCGGCGCCGCGATCGGCGCCGTCACCTTCACCGGCTCGGTGATCGCCTTCCTCAAACTGTCCGGCCGCATGAGCGGCAAGCCGATCCTCTTGCCGGGACGCCACATCATCAATATCGCGCTGGCACTGGCGCTGATCTTCTTCATCTACGGCTTCTACGTGTCGCAGAGCGCGATGGATTTCTGGCTGATTATCGCGATCTCGCTGACGCTCGGCGTGCTGATGATCGTGCCGATCGGCGGCGCCGACATGCCGGTCGTGATCTCGATGCTCAATTCGTATTCAGGATGGGCGGCGGCCGGCATCGGCTTCACGCTCGGCAATTCGGCGCTGATCATCACCGGCGCGCTGGTCGGCTCGTCCGGCGCGATCTTGTCCTACATCATGTGCAAGGGCATGAACCGCAACTTCTTCTCGGTCATTCTCGGCGGCTTCGGCGGCGAGGTGGCGGGGCCGGCGTCCGGCGCCGAGCAGCGGCCGGTCAAGCTCGGCTCGGCCGAAGACGCCGCCTACATCATGAAGAATGCGCAGAAGGTCATCATCGTGCCGGGCTATGGCATGGCGGTGGCGCAGGCGCAGCACGCGCTGCGCGAGATGGCCGACAAGCTGAAAAAGGAGGGCGTCGAGGTCAAATACGCCATCCATCCGGTCGCCGGCCGCATGCCGGGTCACATGAACGTGCTGCTCGCCGAAGCCAATGTGCCCTATGACGAGGTGTTTGAGCTCGAGGACATCAATTCCGAGTTTGCCCAGGCCGATATCGCCTTCGTGATCGGCGCCAATGACGTTACAAATCCGGCGGCGGAGGACGACAAGACCTCGCCGATCTATGGCATGCCGGTGCTGCCGGTCTGGAAGGCCGGCACCGTGATGTTCATCAAGCGGTCGCTTGCCTCCGGCTATGCCGGCATCGACAACCCGCTGTTCTATCGCGACAATACGATGATGCTGCTCGGCGACGCCAAGAAGATGACCGAGAGCATCGTCAAGGCTTTGTAATTGGCGCCGTCGGCGGCGCGCTTTCCGCGACGTCAGGCCGACGCGGCGAGCGGCTCCGCCGCCGGCACGACGCTCGGTGATTCAGCGTCAGGCGGCCAATAGCGAAAACGGCGGCCGTGCAGCGTGACCGTCGGCCACAGGTCGAAGTGACCGGCGCCGAACGCCTCGATGCGTCGCGCCAGATCGTCGCTCGAGATGTCGGCGGGAACGTCGCACATCGTTCGGTACAGCCGCTGCGTGGTCTTGCGGCCGGCCCAGCGCACCGGCAGCGCCAGCAGCGGCTCGCAGCGGGTCGCCAGATCCGCGGCGAGACGCCAGAACAGCCGCGCCACGCCGGCATAGGCCAGGGCTCCGAGCTCGGCGACGGTGGTGTTGGGCGGGACGCCGAAATAATCGACCGCGACGATCGGCCCAGCGTCAACCTTCTCGGTCATGACGTGCGCGGTCGCGCCGAATTCGGCGGCGCGGTCGTAGGTCGCGAAATGCGCCGGCATCCATCCGGGGTAACGCGGCGAGCCGGGGTGAAAGTTGTAGGCGCCATGGCCGAGCGCTTCGAGAATCCGCGCCGGCACCACCACCGACGTCACGAATCCGATCAAGCGCGCGCGGCGCAGCAGCCGCGGGCTCAGGGCGGCAAGCTCCGCCGGGCTGGCGGCATGATGGATCGCAAGCTCCGCATTGTAGGCGCGCAGCGCCGCGCCCAGCACCGGGGCTTCGACTGCCCCGGTCAGAATGACGGTGTCGAATGCCGCGGCGCGCAAGCGTCAGGCCGTGACATTGACCTGATTGCTGGAGGCGGCCGGCGGCGTCGAGGTGCCGCTGGCATCGGCCGGCGCGGCAGCGGACTGCATATGGCCGCCGCCATGATGGTGGCCGTGGCCGTGGCCGCCGCGCGAGGCTAGCAATTGCTGCTGCAACGCCGCCAGAGCCTGCTGCGCCTGCCCGATATTGCCCGATTGCAAGGCGCTGCCGATCTGGGCGAGCGCCTGCGACAGCGGGCTGTTCGGGTTGCTGTTGCCGGACTGAGACAGCGTCGAATAGGCGCTTTGTGCGGCGGTTAGGTTGCCTGACTGCAGGGCGCTGACCATCTGGCCGAAGGCCTGACGGATCGAGTCCTGGCTGCCCGACGGCGCCGAAGCGGTTGATACGGACGAAACGGCTGATATGGCCATGACACGTCTCCGACGGGACCTTGGTCCCGAAAGAATCGCGTCGCCCCACGGCGCCGGTGTAGGACCGTTCAAGTTTTCAGATGGTTAAGGTCGCGGGCCGCGAGCTCCTGCGGCGGCGGATTTTATGCAAGTTTAATGGCGACGCGCCGCACGTCGATGATCGCGGCCGCGTTGCAACCAACGCGCTGGCGGCGCGTTGGAAATACGGGCGATTTTCCATGGAGATTGCCCGATGTCCCCCGCAATACGCAGTTTCGGCATTGTCGGTCTCGGCAAGATGGGCGCCGACCTCGCCCTCAATGCCATCGGCAAGGGGTTCGCCGTCGTTGGGCTTGATCTTCACGCCGTGCCAGACGAGCTCACGCGCGCCGGACTGAAAACCGCGACCAATGTCGCAAGCCTTGCCACGCTGCTGCCGCAGCCGCGGCTGATCTTTCTCTATGTGCCCGCCGGGCCGCCGGTCGACGCCTTGCTCGAGCAGTTGGCGGTCGCGCTTTCGCCCGGCGACATTATCGCCGACGGCGGCAATTCGTATTGGGGTGATTCGATCCGCCGTCATGCCCGCATGAAGCAGCACGGCATCCACTTCATCGATGCCGGAACCTCGGGCGGGCCATCCGGCGCGCGGGATGGCGCCTGTTTCATGGTTGGCGGCGATGCCGGGCCGGTCGCGGCGATCGAGCCGGTCCTGCGCGAGCTGGCCGTCGAGGGTGGCTATGTCAATGCCGGCCCGCCTGGCGCGGGTCACTTCGTCAAACTAGTTCACAACGGCATCGAGTTCGGAATGCTGCAGGCGATCGGGGAGGGCATGGACCTGCTGGTTCATTACCGCGACACGCTGCCGATCGCCGACGTGTTGCGGTGCTGGGAGCACGGCTCGGTCATCAGGTCGTGGCTGATCGAGCTGATGGAGAAATTATACCGGCAACAAAACAATCTGGACTCGGTGCCGGACTACGTCGAGGACACCGGCGAGGTGAATTGGCTGGTGGACGACGCGCTGCATATGGAGGTGCCGATCCCTGTGATCACCCAGTCGGTGATTCAGCTGGTCGCCTCGCGCGAGGGACAACGCGAAGCTTCGCGCGCCGTCGCCATGATGCGGCACGGCTTCGGCGGCCATCCGTACGGCGCCAATGCCGGGGTCGCCCGCGAGCGTCATACCGGCCGCGTCGGCGGCTTTATCCCGGCCGGACCGGCGGGAGCCGCGCCATGACCGACATAGGACGCCGGATATGGGCGATTGCCGAAGGCTACATTCCGCCGGCATCGACCGGGACCAGCCGCGAGCTCACCAGCCACGAGACCGCCTGCATTCTCAACGCCGGCAAGATGACAGCCCACGTCGAGATCACCGTCTATTTCGCCGACCGCGCGCCGGTCGGCCCCTACCGCATCACCGTCGAGGCCGAGCGCACCAAGCACCTCCGCTTCAACGACCTCAGCGACCCGGCGCCGATCCCACTCGGCACGGATTTTTCCAGCGTCATCATCTCCGACGTTCCGATCGTGGTGCAGCATACCCGGCTGGACACGCGGCAGCCCGCCTTGGCACTGCTCAGCACGATCGCGTTTGCCGACCGCTAGTTTCAGGGCGTTGGGCCGGACGCGATGCGGTACCCCAATGAAAAGCCGGCCTGCAGATCATGCAGACCGGCTTGTTGGTGTGGTCGCTAGCGCCTTTACTCGGCGACGAACGACGTGGTGTCGGTGTTGCGATTATATTTCAAGGTGATGGTGTCGATCGAGCACAGGTCGACGTTGCGCCACATCACGTCCGGATAGCCGGGGTCCGCCCACGAGATCCGGATGTTCCATTTGCAACCCTT
>Ga0265313_10000392_pt1 | contig 47135 bp, 43 predicted proteins | sample 4123metaG_FD_203122 | JGI IMG/M metagenome (GOLD analysis project Ga0265313, IMG submission 203122) | Rhizosphere microbial communities from Carex aquatilis grown in University of Washington, Seatle, WA, United States - 4-1-23 metaG | ecosystem: Host-associated > Plants > Roots > Rhizosphere >... | reverse complement strand
ATGTGATCGAGGAGGTCGTTTGCCAAGTCGCCGTGGGGGTCGATGACGGCGACGCCCCTGCCCGCCTCGATGTCCTGAAGGATGAGATTGCGCAGCAAGGTCGTCTTCCCGGTGCCGCTCTTGCCGATGACGTAGAGATGTTGGCGGCGGTCGGGCGTTGAAAGCGCAAAGGGCGTTTCACGCCCCCATTCGACCCGTGTGCCGATGATCACATCATCATTCATATTTCAGACGAGCCTCTGCTCCGCGGAGCGAATCTCCGAACACCCTCGTCCGGCGTCGAAGACGACGGGAGTGTCATTGGCGACATACGCTTTTCACGAGCCGCCAAGGTAACAGAGGCTCGTCTCAAACGAAAATGCCCCACGCTCACGCGATGCCCCGAATTATACCAATTTCATGGTTACGCTCGACACTCGCGTAGTGGATACATAAATACAACAGTCCAATTCAGAGAAAAAATACCCCGCCCCGTCCGTGTGTGAACCCGTGTGTGCCGTCGCCTCTGCGACGGTGAGGGAGGTTGGAGCGGAGCGCGGCGTGAGCCGCGCGGAGCGAGAACCGACCGAAGTCGGGGATGCGAGAGACCCGACGAAGACGAGTTAAAGCGTTGCGGGCGAAGGCGCAGACAGGATCAGCGCCTCTCCCCGCCGTGGGGAGGGGTGTGGGGAGGGCCTAAACGGCCGGGTTTTCGATGAAGAATGTTCGAACTTTGGCCAATAGGCCCCGCCAGTTTGATTGTTCGTGAGAAAACACGTTATCCCCAAGGATGGGGGCCGGGTGTGAATTGAAATCCGCCACGAATTGCCAAGGGTTTTTGAAAGTCAGCGCCAACGATTTTTCCGCCACATGAGTCCAGTGCTGCTGACGCAGCACGCGAGCGCTGACGCGCCCGCCGTCAGTTCGTCACGGATTTCGGCTCGCAAGGTTCTGGTATACTATGAGCATCACGCCATGCCCAAACGCCCGGACAAGACACCTGGTAAAAAGAAGAATCCCGCAGCCGTTGCACTGTCGAAGCTCGGGGCTAGTAAGGGCGGTGTTGCTCGCGCAAAGATACTCTCTGCCGCCGAACGAAGCCGGATCGCGCGAACGGCGGCCAAGGCGCGTTGGAGGCAGGCAAGCCATAGTAAGGCGTAATCTGTCCCATGCTTCGCTCACTCACAAAGGCCAGGAACATCTTTTTTAAAGAGCATCGTGACTTGCTCGTGAACGCGGTCCATGAGCGCACCATCGGCGCGCATTTCATGGCGGCGTTGGAGCAGTGCTATCCTAGCTACCAGGTCGATTCCGAATACAACAAGAACCTGTTAGATCGGAAAGAGGCGGTCTATCTCGGACGCAAGCGGCGAATTTATCCCGACATAGTTGTGCATACGAGACAGCGCCACGCGCGAAATCACCTCGCAATTGAGATTAAGCCTGCCACCGGGAAACCGAATGAGATTCGAAAAGATCGCTTCAAATTGAAGGCCTTGAGGAGAGCGCCTTATTCCTATCCCCACACCTATCTCATGTTCTATTCCACAGGCGAAAATGCGGCTATTTGGTTCAAGGAAATACGATGATGGGTGAGCGTGAATGAGGGGATAGAATCATTGCCGCTACGCCCACGGATTGAGACGCCGATGTGAATCGTGCAGCGAGAGAGCGGTGTTTCTCGCATAAGGCAGTTACGGAGAAGATCAATTTGATGCGCGGTTCGGCGGAGATATGCTTGCACGAGCAAGCATAACTTGCTAAGGTTGGATCATGGAAAAATCACCCGCCTTTTTCATCTACGTCCGCAAATCGACCGACGAGAGCAACCGGCAGGTGCTCTCGATTGAGGCTCAGCTTTTTGAGCTTCGTGAAATGGCGAAGAAGGAAGACCTCAATGTCATCCGTGTCTTCGAGGAAAGCCGCACCGCCAAGGCGCCGGGCAGGCCACAATTCAACCTCATGCTCTCGGAGATCGAGAAAGGGAAGGCGCAGGGCATCCTCGCGTGGCACCCTGACCGCCTCGCCCGCAACAGCGTGGACGGCGGTCGCGTCGTCTATCTCGTCGATACCGGCATGATCCGCGACTTGCGCTTTCCGACGTTCCGATTCGAGCCGTCGGCGCACGGGAAATTCATGCTCAACATCGCTTTTTGTCAGAGCAAATACTACGTCGATAACCTCTCCGAGAACATCAAGCGCGGCTTCCGCCAGAAGCTCCGCAACGGCGTTTGGCCCTCGAAGCCCCCGGTGGGCTACCTCAACGACCGGAACACCCGCTCCATCGTCGTTGATCCCACCAAGGCCTCGCTCGTGCGCAAAACCTTCGAGCTTTACGCCACGGGCAACTATGCGCTCCACGAAGTCCGCACGCGCATGAGCGAAGTTGGTCTCGTGGCCTACACCGGGAAGCGCTTCTCCGTCGCGAATTATCAGACCCTGCTGAAAAATCCATTTTTCTACGGCGTCATGCTTTCAAAGGGTGAGCTGTTCGAGGGAAAGCATGAGCCGATCATTTCCAAACGCCTTTTTGATGAAGTTCAGACCGTCATGACGCGCAAGAGCAAGGCCAAGACGCCGACGCTCAAGCCGTATCTCTACCGCGGCCTTTTCCAATGCGGCGAGTGCGGATGCGTCATCACCACCGAGACGCAGAAGGGCCACAATTACCTCCGCTGCACCAAGCGAGTCGCTCCCTGCACGCAAAAATATGTGCGGGAGGAGGCGATCTCCGAGCAGGTTGACCGCATGATCGGGAAAGTGGCCCTTGAAGCCGCCATCGCCGACCTCATGGCCGCGGAGCTTGAAAAGGAGCGTGCAGCGTCAGCGCAGGCCGAGGAGACTGCCGCGGCAGCCACTAAGGCCGCAATCGCGGCCTGCGAGCGGCAGATCGACCTTCTCCTCGACCTGCGCCTGTCGGAGCAGGTGAGCGAAGCCGAATACGTCCAGAGGAAGCACCTCCTCGTGAACCGGAAGGCCGAACTCCGGGGCAAATTGGAGTCGTTCGGTGAGAACCGACGCAATCGGTTCGAACCGGCCATCCGGTTCGTTTTGGAGGCTAAACACGGGGGAGAATTGCTCGCCGACGGAAATCCCGAGCAAAAACGCGATTTTCTCAAAAAAATCGGTTCGAACCTCCGAGTGGCGGAAAAATCGTTGGCGCTGACTTTCAAAAACCCTTGGCAATTCGTGGCGGATTTCAATTCACACCCGGCCCCCATCCTTGGGGATAACGTGTTTTCTCACGAACAATCAAACTGGCGGAGAGGGAGGGATTCGAACCCTCGGTAGCCTTTCGACTACACGCGCTTTCCAAGCGCGCGCATTCGACCACTCTGCCACCTCTCCGGGTGTGTCGCGGCCGGCCGCCGGGTGGCGCCTGCCGTCTGTCGAAGCGGCGAACCAAAGCGGCGCGCCCGATGAGGGTCAACGCGGAACTGCGCGCGCGGCGCGGACGGCGCGTGGGTGGGGCGCGATTCGTGCTGGGAAGATGCATTTTTGTCCGGAACGCGCACGTTAGTTGTCCGGCGGCTCCGGCCCGGAAGTTTTCGTAATTTTTCCAAAAGCATCTTGCGCGACCGGAAGCGGCTCTCAACCCTGCGAGGGATTTTCGTTTCAACCCATCCGCCCAATCATGGTCTCGTCCAACACCGAACTGGCCTATAACAGCAAGATCGAGGGCGAAGTCGTCGTCTCCCGCGCCGACGCGGTCATCAACTGGATTCGCACGAACTCGATGTGGCCGATGCCGATGGGGCTGGCGTGTTGCGCGATCGAGCTCATGGGCGTGGCCGGGGCGCGGTTCGACATCGCGCGATTCGGCGCGGAGGTGATGCGTTTTTCGCCGCGGCAGTCCGACTGCATGATCGTCGCCGGCACGGTGACCTATAAAATGGCGACGGCGGTGCGGCGGATTTACGACCAGATGGCTGCGCCGAAGTGGGTCATCGCGATGGGCGCCTGCGCCAGCACGGGCGGGATGTATCGCAGCTACGCGACGATGCAGGGCGTCGATCGGATTTTGCCGGTGGACGTCTATGTGAGCGGTTGTCCGCCCCGCCCGGAGGCGCTGCTCGATGCGCTGATCAAGCTTCAGGCCAAGGTTAAACGCGAACGCTCCGCCAAAAACCTGCTTTCGGCCTGACGCTCCGCGCCGAAGCCCATCGCCTGCCGCCATGCCCGCCGACGTTGCGAACGCCCTCAAGGAGAAATTTCCGCAACTGACCGCGCGCGCGAGCCTCGATCATCCGGCGTTCAACGTGCCGGTCGCGGACGTCGTCGCCGCGCTGAAATACCTCCGCGACGAAGCCGCGTTCGACATGCTCACGGATTTGACGGCGATCGACTGGGCCGAGGGCGCGGCGCCGCGGTTCACGGTGGTTTATCATCTTTTTTCGACCACGAATCACACGTATGTGCGGATCGCGACGGATTGCCCGAGCGATGCGGAGCCGGCGGTGCCGAGCGTCGTGAGCCTCTGGCCGGGGGCGAACTGGCACGAGCGCGAGTGCTACGACATGTTCGGCATCAAGTTCGCCGGCCACCCGGATCTGCGGCGCATCCTGATGTGGGAGGGTTATCCGTATCATCCGCTGCGGAAGGAATTCCCGCTCGCCGGCATCGAGACGCCGCTGCCCGACCCCGACATCGCGGCCGAGACGGGCGCCAACTTGATCGCCGCGCCGATGATGGGCGGGCCGTTCGTCGCCGCGCCGGGCGAAATCAACCTGACCGAAGCCGAGCCGCGCGCGAAAGACGAGAGCTGGACCGAGCGCGAGGAGAAACCGGAGTAAGCCCACGAGCATGCCGACCGAATTTGCCTTTCCCGACAGCGCCGCGAAGTCCGCCGCCGCGCCCGCCGAGTTTCAAACCGAGAAGATGTCGCTCTCGATGGGGCCGTCGCATCCCTCGACGCACGGCGTGCTGCGGTTGCAGATGGAACTCGACGGCGAAATCCTCACGAAGGCCGAGCCGATCATCGGCTACCTGCACCGCGGCGACGAGAAGATCGCCGAGAACATGACCTACAACCAGTTCGTGCCCTACACGGACCGGCTGGATTATCTCGCGCCGCTGGCGAACAACATGGCCTACGCGATCGCGGTCGAGAAACTCGCGAAGCTCGAGGTGCCGCCGCGCTGCCAGGCGATCCGTGTGATCACGGCGGAACTGGCGCGCATCTCGTCGCACCTGATGGGCCTCGGCGCCTACGGCATCGATGTCGGCGCGTGGACGGTTTTCCTGTATTCGTTCACCGAGCGCGAAAAACTCTACAAACTTTTCGAGGAGCTGACCGGCGCGCGTTTCACGACGAGCTACAGTCGGATCGGCGGCGTGGCGCGCGATGTGCCGGAGGGATGGCTCGGACGTGTGGATGCGTTTTGCGATCAGTTCCTGCCGCTGCTGGAAAACATCCTGAATCTTCTCACGCGAAACAAGATCTTCACCGACCGCACCGTCGGCATCGGCGTGATTTCGAAGGAGGACGCGGTCGCCTACGGCCTCACCGGCCCGAACGCGCGCGGCAGCGGCGTGACGACCGATCTGCGCAAAGACAAACCCTACTCGGGCTACGAGCAATACGAGTTCGACGTGCTGGTTGGCACGAAGGGCGATTGCTATGACCGCTATCTCGTGCGCGGCGAGGAAATGCGGCAGGCCGTGCGGATCATCAAGCAGGCGGTCGCGAAATTTCCCGGCGGCGCGTGGTATGCGGAAAACGCGAAGAAGATCTTCGTCCCGCCGAAGGCGAAAGTGCTCACGTCGATGGAGGAGCTGATCCAGAATTTCATGCTCGTGACCGAGGGCCCGCAGATGCCGGCCGGCGAAGTCTATTTCGAGGCGGAAAATCCCAAGGGTGCGCTTGGTTTCTTCATCGTCAGCAAGGGCGGCGGCGTGCCGTGGCGGCTGAAAATCCGCGGCCCGTCGTTCTGCAATCTCTCCATCCTGCCCAAAGTCTGCGTCGGCTGCCTCGTGTCCGACGTGGTGTCGATCCTCGGCTCGTTCGACTTCGTGATGGGCGAGTGCGACCGGTGAATTTCGCGAATTCAGCTCGATGAATCTCAAACCCGAAACCCTCCAGCGCATCGACGAGGTGATCACGCATTACCCGGTGAAACGGAGCGCCACGCTGCCGTTGCTGCACCTCATCCAGGAGGACGTCGGCTACATCCCGCCCGAGACGTTCGAGTGGGTCGCCGCGAAACTGGAGATTCAGCCGATCAACGTTTACGACGTGGTCACGTTTTATCCGATGTTCCGGCAGAAGCCGATCGGCCGCCGCCACATCAAGGTCTGCCGCACGCTCTCGTGCGCGCTGCTCGGCGGCTACAAAACCTGCGAGGCCTTCGAGCAGGAGTTCGACACGCGCGTGGGCGAAGTCTCGCCCGACGGCGAGGTGACGGTCGAGTTCGTCGAGTGCCTCGCGAGCTGCGGCACCGCGCCCGTCGTCCTGATCGACGACGACCTGCACGAAAAAGTGGATACCGCGAAAGCCAAACAGCTCAGCGACCAAATCAAAGCCGAAGCCGCGAAGCGGCGTTGATCGACTCGTCACACGTCACAAGCCACACGTCACATTTCCGCAATGCCCGCACCCGCCCAACGCCGCATCATCTTCGAGCACATCGACGAGCCCGGCTACACGAACGACCTCGCCTGCTACGTCCGCCACGGCGGATACGAGGTGATGCGGAAGGCGTTCGCGCGTCCGCCGCAGGAGTTGATCGACGAAGTGAAAAAATCCGGCCTGCGCGGCCGCGGCGGCGCGGGTTTTCCATGCGGCGTGAAGTGGGGCCTCGTCGATCGCAAGAGCGGCAAGCCGATCTACCTCATCGTCAACGCCGACGAATCCGAGCCCGGCACGTTCAAGGACCGCTACATCATCCACCAGGACCCGCACCAGTTGATCGAGGGCACGATGATCTCGTGTTTCGCGAACAACGTGAAGCTCGCCTACATCTACGTCCGCGGCGAATTCCCGCACGGCGCGCGCATCCTCGAGCGCGCGATCCAGGAGGCGCGCGACGCGAATCTCGTCGGCCAAAACATCCTCGGCACGAACTACTCGTGCGACATCTTCATCCACCGCGGCGCCGGCGCCTACATCTGCGGCGAGGAAACCGGCCTGATCGAGTCGCTCGAGGGCAAGCGCGCCAACCCGCGCATCAAGCCGCCGTTTTTCCCGGCGGTTCTCGGGCTCTACCAGTGCCCGACGATCGTCAACAACGTCGAGACGCTCTGCCACGTGAAATACATCGCGGCGCACGGCGGCGAGGCGTTTGCGAAAATCGGCACGCCCGGCAACACCGGCACGCGCGTCTTCTGCGTCTCCGGCCACGTGCAGCGGCCGGGCTACTACGAGTTCGAGTGCGGCCGGATCACGCTCGGCCAGCTGCTCAACGACGTCTGCGGCGGCCCGCTGTCCGGCCGCAAGTTCAAGGCCGTCATCCCCGGCGGCTCGTCCGCGAAAATCCTGAAGTTCGGCGAGCGTTACAAGGGCAAGCGCAAGGTCGGCGCCGAGATGATCGACTACGACTGGGCCGTCGAGGACGTGCCGATGGACTTCGATTCGCTCGGCATGATCGGCACCATGGGTGGTTCCGGCGGCGTGATTGTGATGGACGACTCTGTCAGCATGGTCGAGGCGCTCGCCAACATCAACGCGTTCTACTCGCACGAGAGCTGCGGCCAGTGCACGCCGTGCCGCGAGGGCTCGCTCTGGATGAAGCGCATCACCACGCGCATGGTTCACGGCGCCGCGCGCGAGGAGGACGCCGCGCTGCTCAAAAGCGTCGCCGACCAGATTCCCGGCCGCACGATTTGCGCCTTCGGCGAAGCCTGCTCGTGGCCGACGCAGAGCTTCCTCCAGAAATTCGGCGACGAGTTCAAAAACTACCACGCCGCGAAAAAAGCCCCGAAGCCCGCCGACGCGGTTGAACTGGTTTAACTTTCCGCTCCGATGATCGCCTCGCCCAAACCCGACCTCATCACCGTCAACATCGACGGCCGCGAGATCGCCGTGCCGAAAGGCACGAACGTCATCGAGGCGGCGCGCCTCGTCGGCATCGACGTCCCGCATTATTGCTATCACCCGCGGCTCAGCGTCGTTGGCAACTGCCGGATGTGCCTCATCGAAATGGGCCTTCCCGCCGTCGATCCCGCGACGAAGGCCCCGATCATCGACCCCGCCACCGGCAAGCAAAAAATCAACTGGATGCCCCGCCCGCAGATCGGCTGCGGCACCAACGCCTCGCCCGGCCTGCACATCCGCACGACCTCGCCGCTCGTGAAGGACTGCCGCGAGGGCGTGATGGAGTTCCTCCTCATCAACCACCCGCTCGACTGCCCGATTTGCGACCAGGCCGGCGAGTGCAAGCTCCAGGAGCAGGCCACCGGCTACGGCCGCGGCTACTCGCGCTACATCGAGCCGAAAAACGTGAAGCCGAAGCACACGCAGCTCGGCCCGCGTGTGACGCTCGACGACGAGCGCTGCATCCTCTGCTCGCGCTGCATCCGCTTCTGCAACGAAGTCGTCCACGACGACGTCCTCGGCTTCATCGACCGCGGCAGCCACTCGACGCTCACCTGTTTCCCGGGAAAACAACTCTCGAACAACTACTCGCTCAACACCGTCGATATCTGCCCCGTCGGCGCGCTCACCTCGACCGATTTCCGTTTCAAGATGCGCGTCTGGTTCCTCAAGCAGACGAACAGCATCGACGCCGAGTCCTCCGTCGGCGCGAACACCGTCGTCTGGTCGCGCGAGGGCGTGATCTATCGCATCACCCCGCGCCGCAACCTCGAGGTCAACGACGACTGGATGGCCGACAGCGGCCGCATCCTCTACAAACCAGTCCGCGCCGCCGACCGCCTCGCCGCCGCGAAAATCGACGCCACCGACAGCACGCTCGACATGGCCGTCCACGCCGCGGCCGAGATTTTAAAAACGTCCGCCGGCGCGATCGCCGTCGTCGGGTCCGGCCGCAGCTCCGTCGAGGAACAGTTCCTCGCAAAAAAACTCGCCGCCGCGCTCGGTGCCACGACGCACCTCGTCAGCCGGGTGGGCGAGGGTGACAAGCTCCTCATCTCCGCCGACCGCAACCCGAACGTCCGCGGCGCGCTCGTCACCGGCCTCGTCGGCGAACTTCCATCCGCGAAACTCACCGCGCTCGCCGCCGGGATTGACGCCGGGAAAATCAAAACCGTCGTCGCGATCGACGAAGACCTCGCCGCCGCCGGCCTCACGCCCGCGCAGCTCGCGAGAATTTCCATCATCTACCTCGGCACGCACGCGAACGCCACGAGCGCCGCCGCGCGCGTGCTGCTGCCGACGCTGACCGTCTTCGAGAAAAACGGCACGTTCGTGAGCCAGCAGTTCCGCATCCAGAAATTTGCGAAGGCCGTTCCCGCGCTCGCCGGTGCGACCGACGACCTTGTTGTCCTCTGCAAGCTCATCGCCGCCGCGAATCCATCCGCCGCCGCGCTTCCGGCCGACATCAACGCGCTCTGGAAAATCATCGCCGCCGAAGTCCCCGCGCTCGGCGCGATGCTCTTCGCGAACATCCCCGACACCGGCCTGCTGCTCGATCCCACGCCGTGGCTCGGCCTGCCCTTCGTCGAGGCCGAGACGCTGCACTACAAACCTTGGTCGCCTTCGGCGCCGCCAGAGGCGGGTAAACCCGCCGCGCCGGCGCCTGCCGGAACCCCGGCCTGAGCGAATCGAAAAAATCAGCGCCATGGCCGATTTCTTTTTCAACCTGCACCCGGTGATCCAGGGGCTCATCAAAGGCCTCGCTGTCATCTGCGTGATCTTCCCGTTCGCCGGCGCGTGCTCGATGGCCGAGCGCAAAGTCTCCGCGTGGATTCAGGGCCGCCCCGGCCCGAACCGCGCGATTCCGATCTGGTTTGCGTGGGTGCCCGTGCTCGGCCCGGCCCTGCAAAAAATCGGGGCGTTTCACCTCCTGGCCGACGGCTTGAAATTTCTTTTCAAGGAGGAGCCGACGCCCGGCCACGTCCACAAGTTCTACTTCACGCTCGCGCCGATCGTCGCGATGATCCCCGCGTTCACGACCGTGACGGTCGTCCCATTCGGCGCCTACCTCGACGCCGCCGGCCGCGTGATTCCGCTCGCGCTTGCGAACGTCGATGTCGGCCTGCTCGCCGTTTTCGCCGTTTCGTCGCTCGGCGTCTATTCGCTGATTCTCGCTGGCTGGGCGTCGAACTCAAAGTATCCGTTTCTCGGCGGCGTGCGCGCCTCGGCGCAGCTCATCTCCTACGAGCTGTCGATGACGCTCTCGGTGATTCCCGTTTTCCTCTGGATCAACGCCCCCGGCCAGCCGGGCACGCTGAGCCTCGCCAAGGTCGTCGAGTTTCAGAGCGGAGCGTTGCAATCGTGGACGGCGCCCGGCTGGGGTGGCGTCTGGTTCGTGTTCCTAATGCCGGTGTCGGCGTTCATCTTCATCGTCTCGCTCTTCGCCGAGACGAACCGCCAGCCGTTCGACATGCCCGAGTCCGAGGCCGATCTCGTCGGCGGCTTCCACACGGAATACGGCGCGTTCAAGTGGTCGCTCTTTTTCGTCGCGGAGTATTCGCACATGATCGTGGGCTCGGGCGTGTTCACGTTGCTGTTCTTCGGCGGCTGGAATCCGCTTCCGTGGCTCCCGCTCGCCACGCTCGCCGGCTGGCTGCACCTCGCGCACGCGCCGCTCTGGCTCGGCCTGCTTTCGATCCTGATCTTCCTGGTCAAGGTCGCCGTCCTGATCTTCGTCTTCATGTGGGTGCGCTGGACCGTGCCGCGGTTCCGCTACGACCAGGTGATGCGCATCGGCTGGAAACAACTCCTGCCGCTCGCCATCGCCAACCTCCTCGCCTATGCGATCGCCATCGCCGTGATCCAAAAATAACCGCCTGCTGACTCCTCCCGCCATGGCCGTCGTCCCTCTCGCCCGCAAACCCCTCACCTTCGCCGAACGCACCTACGTGCCGCAGATTCTCGGTGGCCTGAAGATCACGATCAAACGTTTCTTCCAGCCCACCGAGACGCTCCAATACCCCGAGCAGCGCCCCGAGATTCCGAAAAACTACCGCGGCGTCCCCACGCTCGTGCGCGACCCGAACGGCCGCGAGAAATGCGTCTCCTGCCAGCTTTGCGAATTCGTCTGCCCGCCGAAGGCGATCCGCATCACGCCCGGCGAGATCGCGCCGGACGCGCCGACCGCGCACGTCGAGAAAGCGCCGCTGGCCTTCGACATCGACATGCTCCGCTGCATCTACTGTGGCCTCTGCCAGGAAGTCTGCCCCGAGGAGGCGATCTTCCTCCAGAACCAATATTCGATGTCCGGCTACACCCGCGCCGAGATGGTCAATAACAAGGACCGCCTCTACGAACTCGGCGGCACGCTGCCCGACCAGCATTACAAGTGGGACAAGAAAAAAGCCGCCGAAGTCCACGGCGCTGCGCACCACTGATCCGCGCCCACCGTCTCCGTCCGCCTTTCGATGGATCACTTCCTCTTCAACTTCTTCGCGCTGCTCACGGTGATCTGCGCCCTCGGCACGGTGTTGAACCGCAACGCCGTCAACGCCGCCATGTGCTTCCTGCTCTCGCTCGTCGGCGTCGCGGGCCTGTTCGTGCTGCTCGAGGCTTACCTCCTCGCGTTCGTGCTGCTGCTCGTTTACACCGGCGCGGTCGTCGCGCTGTTTCTCTTCATTATCATGCTGCTCGACATGCAGGGCGGGCGGAAGAAACGCTTCAAGCCCGTCACGCTCTTCGCGAGCACCATCGCCGCCGCGCTCCTCGCCGTCGGCGTGCTCACCATCCACCAACAACCGAAGTTCGCCGGCGGTGCCGTTGCCTCGGGGCCGCTGTTGAAAGACTACGCCTACCTGCTTTTCAGCACCTACCTGCTGCCCGTGCAGATCATCGGCTTCCTGCTCCTCATCGCGATGCTCGGCGTGATCGTGCTGAGCAAAAAACACGAAGGCTTGGAGGACATCAAATGATCGCCCCGCTTCACACCTACATCGTCCTCAGCGCGCTGCTCTTCGCCATCGGCTTCTTTGGCGTGCTGCTCCGCAAGAACACGCTCGTGATCTTCATGGGCCTCGAACTGATGCTCGTCGCCTCGACGCTCGCGCTCGCCGCCTTCTCGCGCTACAACGGCACGATCGACGGCGATGTTTTCGTCTTCTTCATCCTCACCGTCGCCGCCGCCGAGGTCGCCGTCGGCCTCGCCATCATCGTCGCGCTCTTCCGCCGTCGGCAGACGATCGAGGTGGACGAACTCGACGCGTTGAAGAACTGACGCCCACCCATGTCGCCCGTCTCGCTCGCCTTCGCCGTCCTCCTTTTGCCGCTCGCCTCGGCCGCGATCATCGCGCTCTTCCTGCGCCGCGCCGGCGGACTCGCCTCCGCGGTTTCCGTTCTCGCCGCGACCGGCATCGCCGGCCTCGCGCTCCTGCTCGCGCTCGGCAATTACCGCTTCGAAGCCTCCTTCGAGTGGCTCCGCCTCGGCGATTTCGTGCTTTCGATTGGCCTCAAGCTCGACGATCTCGCCGCGCTCATGCTCTGCATCGTCGGCGTCGTCGGCCTCTGCATCCACGTCTTCTCGCTCGGCTACATGCACGACGACGCGGCCAGGGCCCGCTACTTCGGCGGCCTGTCGATCTTCATGTTTTCGATGCTCGGCATCGTCCTCGCCGACAATCTTTTCATGCTCTTCATTTTTTGGGAGCTCGTCGGCTTCAGCTCGTGGCTGCTCATCGGCCACTGGCACGAGCGCCCGTCCGCGAGCGCCGCCGCGAAAAAAGCCTTCATCGTCAACCGCGTCGGCGACTTCGGTTTTCTGCTCGGCATCATCCTTTGCTACTGGGCCAACGGCACCGTCAACCTCACCGCGCTCGGCGGCCATCACGTTTTCAGCACGCTGATCCCGCTGCTGCTCTTCTGCGGCGCCGTCGGCAAATCCGCGCAACTCCCGCTGCAAGTCTGGCTGCCCGACGCGATGGAGGGCCCGACGCCCGTTTCCGCGCTGATCCACGCCGCCACGATGGTCGCCGCCGGCATCTACATGCTTTGCCGCATCAACGTCCTCATGGTGCCCGAAGCGCTCACCATCATCATGTGGGTCGGCACCGCCACTGCGCTCTACGCCGCGCTTTGCGCCATCGTTCAAAGCGACATCAAAAAAGTCCTCGCTTACTCCACGCTCTCCCAACTCGGCTACATGGTCGCGGCCTTCGGGCTCGGCTCGCTGCGCGGCACGCATTTGTTGACGATTGGAGAGGCAGCGCAGCTCATTCCGCCGGGGACTCCCATTATAGGATTGGATATTGCCCCGCGCGTATACGCCGCCGGCGTCGGGGCCGCGATGTTCCATCTCACGACGCACGCGTTCTTCAAGGCCCTGCTCTTCCTCGGTTCCGGTTCCGTCATCCACGCCTGCCACCACGAGCAGAACATCTTCAAGATGGGCGGCCTCGCCAAAAAACTGCCGCTCACGTTCTGGACGTTCACGATCGGCGTCGCCGCGATCATCGGCCTGCCATTCCTCGCCGGCTTCTTTTCGAAAGACGCGATCCTCTACCTCGCCTTCGCGAATAACCGGGCCGTCTTCGCCGTCCTCGCCTTCACCGCGATCCTGACCGCGCTCTACATGGTCCGCCTCTGGAAACTCGTCTTCCTCGGCGCGCCGCGCTCCGACGCCGCCGGCCACGCCCACGAAAACAATCTCGTCATCACGCTCCCGCTCGTCGTCCTCGCCGCGCTCGCCGTCCTCGGCGGCTACACCGGGATCTACCCGAAGGTTTTCACCGGCGTTTTCGAATTGATTCCCGAGGCGCACGGCTCGGCGCACCTCGTCATCCTCGTCACCAGCCTCGCCGTCCTCCTTATCGGCGCCGGCCTCGCGCTCGTCATCTACAAACCGTCTTCCACCGACGCCATCGCCGAAAAATCCCCGGTGCTTTTCGGCGCGCTCGCCGCCCTCCGAAATTCCTTCGACGCCGTTTACGATTACTACGTCGAAAAGATCCAGCAGCGCTTCGCGATGCTGCTCAGCGCCCTCGAGCGAATCCTTCTCGCCGGCCTGATCGTGCAGGGCCTCGCCGGCCTCGTCGGCCTTTTCGGCCTCGGTGCGCGCGCCCTGCACGTCGGCAAGATCAACGCCTACGTGTATTGGTTTTTCGGCGGCACCGTCGTCCTCTGGCTGTTTGTGATGGGCGTCCTCTGATTTCGCGATGAGCAACCTGCCTTTCGATCCCCTTCTCGTCTCGATCGCGACCCCGCTCGCGCTGGCCCTCGCCATCGCGCTCGGCCTGCCGAAACGCTGGTCCGTCCGCCTCGCCTACGTCGCGTTCGCGGTCCCCGTGCTGTTCGCGCTGCACGTCTGGTGGCATTTCGCCGACACGACCAAGGACCACGGCTACGCGTTCCTCACGCACTACTCGACCGGCCTCGACGCCTACGGCATCCGCCTCACGCTCGGCCTCAACGGCATTGCGCTCCCGCTCTTCATCCTCGCCGCGCTCGTCGGCCTCGCCGCCGGCCTCTACGCGATCCAGTCGCAGGCCGAGCGACTCAAAATCTACCTGATGCTGCTCCTGATCATGCTGGGCGGGTTGCTCGGCGTCTTCGCGTCGGTCGATGTTTTCTTCTTCTACTTTTTCCACGAACTCGCGCTGATCCCGACCTTCATCATGGTCGGCGTCTGGGGCGGACGCGACCGCAGCTACGCGGCGATGAAGCTCACGATCTACCTCACGCTCGGCGCGATGCTCTCGCTCGTCGGCCTCATTGCGCTCTATGTGAAAAGCGGCGCCAATTCCTTCGATCTCATCTCGCTGCGCGAAACCCTCGCCGCCCAGCCGCTCGGCGCGATCGCGCAGAAAAACATTTTTGCGCTCCTGATGTTCGGCTTCGGCATCCTGGTTTCGCTCTGGCCGTTTCACACGTGGGCGCCGCTCGGCTACGGGGCCGCACCGAGTTCCACCGCGATGCTCCACGCCGGCGTCCTGAAAAAATTCGGCCTCTACGGCCTGATCCAGATCGCGCTGCCGCTCCTGCCCGCGGGATTCGTCCACTGGTCGCACCCGCTCGCGTGGCTTGCGGTGATCGGCAACGTCCTCGTGATCGGCTTTATCACGATGGCGCAGCGCGACCTCAAGCAGCTCGTCGGTTACAGCTCGGTTATGCACATGGGCTATGCCTTCCTCGGCATCGCCGCCGGCTCCGTGCTCGGCGTGGGCGGCGTCGTTCTCCTCATGGTCGCGCACGGTTTGTCGGTCGCGTTGCTGTTCCTGCTTTCGACCTCGATTCAACAACGCACACACACCCTCGCTTTGGACGAGATGGGTGGCCTCGCGCAAAAAACTCCCGTCCTCGCCGCGTTCTTCGTCGCCGCCACGTTCGCCAGCATCGGCCTGCCGGGCTTCGCCAACTTCTGGGGCGAACTCACGATCTTCGTCGCGCTCTGGCAATTCTCGCCGCTCATCACCGCGCTCGCCGTCACCGGCGTGATCATCTCCGCGATCTACGGCCTGCGTGCCGCCGCGGGCGTTTTCTTCGGCCAGCCCACCGCCGCCCTCGCCGGCGCCACGCAGTCGCATCCGCCCGCCGACCTCCGCTGGCCCGAAAAAATCCCCGCGCTCATCCTGCTTGCGGCGCTCCTCTTCATCGGCTTCTGGCCGAAGTCGATCTCGACGCCGATCAACGCCGCGCTGTCGGCTCCCGCCGTCCAGACCGCCGCCAAATAACGCCTCCCGCCCGCGATGAATCTCGAAGCCGTCAAACTCGCCGCCGAATCGAACGACTGGGGCATCATCTGCCCCGAACTCACGCTCGGCTGCCTCGCGCTGCTCCTGCTCGTTTTCGAAATCATCCTCCCGAAAAAGGAGCACGACATCATCCCCGTGCTCGCGATCGTCGGCCAGCTCGGCGTGCTCTTCGAACTCGCGCTCTATTTCAACTCCGGCGCCGTCGGCCTCGACAGCTTCGGCGGCCTGCTGCACCACAGCCTGATCGGCCAGGCGATGCGCGTCTTCTTCGTCGTCGCGTCGATCTTCGTTTCGCTGCTCGGGCGCGTCAGCCTCGCAAAACAAAAAATGCCGCGCGTCGAGTTCTTCCACATCGTCCTCGTCGCGACCGCCGCGATGATGCTCCTCGCGCAGGCCAACCACTTCGTCCTCCTCTTCGTCGCGCTCGAGACGCTCACCGTCGGCCTCTACATCCTCGTCAGCTATTTCCGCGCGAACCCGCTCACGCTCGAGGCCGGCCTCAAATACCTCGTCACCGGTGCGCTCAGTTCCTCGCTGCTGCTCTTCGGCATCGCGCTGCTCTACGGCGCCGCCGGCAATCCCGCGCTCGACGGCCATGCGCTCGATCCTTTCAACTTCACGCAGCTCGCGCGTTTCCTCGCGCTGAACCCGCACAACTTCCTCGCCTCCGCCGGCATCGTGCTCGTGCTCTCCGGCGTCGCGTTCAAGATCGGCGCGTTTCCGTTCCAGATCTGGATTCCCGACGTCTATCAAGGCGCGCCGACGCCCGTCACCGCGTTCCTCGCCGTCGCCTCGAAGGCCGCCGGCTTCGCGATCCTGCTCATCCTCGCGAACACCGTCTTCGTTTCCTACGGCTGGCTCGTCACGCCCGTGCTCACCGCGATGGCCGCCGCCACGATCATCTTCGGCAACCTCGCCGCGCTCACGCAGCACAACGTCAAACGCCTCATCGGCCTCTCCGGCGTTTCGCACGCCGGCTTCCTGCTGATCGGCGTCGTCGCCGTGCCGCTCGCCCCCGCCGCGACCGGCGCGGTCATCTTCTATCTTTACGCCTACCTGCTCGCGTCGTTCGCCGTGTTCGGCGTCATGACCCACCTCGCTGGCGACGACGACACCGACCAGAACCTCGACCACTACGCCGCGCTCGCGAAGGAAAATCCCTTCCTCGCCGCGGTCCTCGCCGTCGGCCTCGGCTCGCTCGCCGGCATCCCGCCGCTCGCCGGCTTCATGGGTAAATTTTTCATCTTCGTCGCCGCTGCGCACGCCCACCTCTACGGCCTGCTCGCGATCGCGATCGTCGGCGTGGTGATATCGATTTATTATTACTTCGGCTGGATTAAAGCCGCCTTCTTCCAACCTTGGACGCCCTCCGACGCCGTCAACCCGCGCCCCGCGCGCACTCCCGTCGGCCCCGCCGCCGGCATCGCGCTCGCCGCGCTCGCGCTTTGCTCGATCTTCTTTGGTTTCTATCAAGGCCCGCTCGGCGCGTGGCTCTTGATGCGCTGAACGAAATAAAAAGCCCGCGAAAAAATTCGCGGGCTCGTTCCAAAAAGTTCGGCGTGCGTCTTACCGCCAGCGGCCTTCGATGAACACGTAGCTTCCGCCGCGGCGTTCCCAGCGCGGCGCAATCCACACGGCGCGTTCACGCGGCGGCAACTCCCAACGTCCCGCGACCCACACGTGCCGGCCGCCGTGCCAGCCCCAGTAGCCTGCGATCCACACGTGCCGCGGCGACGGCCGCACCACGATCACTTCACGCGGCGGTGGCGGTGGCGCAGCGGTGACGATGATCTCCGCGCCCATCGGTGCCGCTACCACGGCGGCGGGCGCCGAAGCCGGCAGTGGCGGTTGCGCCACATAAGCGATGGGCGGCGGTGGCGGCTGCGCAATTTCCCAGTGACTCTCGGTCCAGCTTCGCATCACCGGATCCCAGCGACCTTCAACCCAGACGGCCGCCGGCTGCGGCGGCAAAACCCACGCGCCTGAAATCCACACCCAGCGGCCTTCGCGCCATGAATGATGGCCCGCGATCCACACGTAACCCGGCCCGGGCGCCGCGGCGACCACCTCGACTACGCGCCGCGGCGGTGCCTCGCTGACGATGATCGGAGCGGGAATGCCGATGTTCAGGCCGATGCCGATGCGCGTGCTGCCAAACGCGGCCACCGAGCTGCCGCCCAAGATGGCGACGACAGAGAGAAATTTGAAGTTCATGGATAAATTTGGTTTCGCGAGCTGAGACGATGAGATCCTTTTTGAAGTTACGCACTTGGCCGCAGGGTCAAGCGCCACCCTCCGCATAGACCGAAAGAAAAGACATTTGTTTCTGCCGCCGATTGCTGCCTCAGTGACCGCCACGTCCCTCGCATGACCATCACCGGACTCGCCCTCGTCCCGCCGCCGACCGCCGCCGATCAGCCCAAGGTCACGCCCGAGCTGCTCGCGTCCGTTCTCGCCCGCTACTCGCGCAGCAACGACGGCCTCGCCGCCATCCTCGCGAAGGTCGATCTCGCCAACCCCGAGGCGTCAATCGACCGCATCCTCAAATTCGTCGATTACGGCCACGCTTCGATCGGCGGGCTCACCGGCGGACTCGCCCTCGCGCTCGACGGTGTCTCGATGTGGCTCGCGTATAAAATTTTCGAGCTCGCCCAAATGGCCGACGGCCAGGAATCGAGCACGCGCTACATCGCGATGGACGCCGCGAACCTCCCGTCGCCCGCCGAGCTCGGCATCCCCGCCGATCTCGCCGGCCGCTGGCACGACGTCATGGCCGCCGCGTTCGCGGCCTACCACGCCGAATACGCGCGCCTCGACGCACTCGCCACCGCGCGCCCCGAACTCGTCCGCCTTCCACCCGACGCGAAACCCGTCGTCGTCGCGCGGCTCCGCAAAAATTACGCCCTCGACCGCGCGCGCTACTTCATCCCGTTCGCCACGCGCACCAACCTCGGCCTCGTCCAGTCCTCGCGCATGTGGGCGATGACGGTGAAACACCTCGACTCGCTGCCGCACCCCGAGGCGCGCGCCGCCGCGCAGCTCATCCGCGACGAACTCCTCAAGCAATCGCCGCGCCTCATGCGCCACAGTTCCGCCGAAAAATCCTACACCGCGCAGGCGCAGCAGGAACTCGCCACCTCGCTCGCCCTCGGCCTCGAACGCCTTTCCGCCGCGCCGCTCGCCGACGACGTCTGGGTCCACGTCGATCGCGCCACGCCGCCCTGGCTCCCCGAAACGCAGCCTGTCGCCGAGGCGCTCCGCCACCGCGCCAACCGCTACGGCCACCAAGGCGCCGCCACCTGCCGCATGCGCGTGACCTTCGCCTGGAACAACCTCGCGCTCGCCGAGCTCCGCGACCTCAACCGCCACCGCACCGGCCACCGCCACACGCCGCTCATCCAGGCCGGGTTTTATCTGCCGCCGGAAATCCGCCACGCCGATCACGCCACGCTCCTCGCTGCGCAGCTCGATCTCACGCGCGATCTCATGCGCCGCGGCTCGCCCGCCTACGTTTACTCGCTGCTCCTCGGCGCACAGACGCCTTTCGAGCATAGCACGCACGCCGATAAATTTATTTACGAAGCCGAACTCCGCACCGGCATGGGCGCGCATTTCCGCTACGCCGAGCATCTGAGCGCGGCGCTGCACGCATTTTTTGAAAAAGTCCCCGATGCCCGGGACTGGGTTGTCGAAGGCACCGCCGAACCCGAATAATTGGATTGCCCGCCCACTGCGGTTGACGCATCCCATTTGGCGGTGCGCATGATGCAGTCCGGCTCCACCTTCGTTTCGACCGTGACGTTGTTGCTTACTGCGACGATTAGCTGCGCTGCTGAAGCCACGACCGATTTCGGCCGCCGCAACGAAGCCTTCGCGCCCTCGGCCACGATTTCGCCCGCGAAACGCCAGCCCGGCGATTCCGCCATGCAGGAAAAACGCGCGAACTTGCCGGCGCTCGTGCCGCCGTCGCCCGCCGCCATCGGCGACCGCCGCGCGTCGATTGCGATCGCCGAAACGCGCGCAAAAAATTTCCTCGCGCCCGATGTCAACCGTCCCGTCTCGCGTGCACTTCCGCTAAACGCATTCGATCATCGCCTCGCCGGCATCTCGCCGTCGGCCGGCACTCGCCAGCCGGCATTCGTATCAAAATACCAGGGCCAGCTCGCGTCCGCCAACGCCGTCACCATCGGCCGGACGCCCGTGCTAAAAAATCACGGCACCGCGCAGTTCAACCGCTTCGTTTTCCGCCGCGACGAGTCGTCGCCTTTGCCCGCCTCCGCCTCCGCCACGCCTGCCGGAGGGAATTCCCGGTAACGCCGCCCGCCGCTGCATGAGCACGTTTCGCGTTCTCCAGTTCAACATGCAGTTCGCCCAAGGCTGGGACGATGCCGGCGCGGATGGCGGTCCCATCGATCTCGACGCCACACTCGCCGAAATCCGCCGCCACGACGCCGACGTGATCCTGCTGCAGGAAGTCGAGCGCGCCCAGCCCGGCGGCGTGCAGCTCGATCCGCCGCCGAACTTCACGCGACTCAGCGCCGAGCTCGCCGGCTACCACGGCCATTTTTCCTACCCGAAGGCCGACCCGCGCGAACTCCCCTTCGGCATCGGCCTCGCGATTTTCTCCCGCACCCCGCTGCACGACCCGACGCGCCTCGACCTGCCATCGCCCGCGATCGAGTTCGATTTTTACGGCAAAAAAACCACGCCGACCGACCGCGTGCTCATCGGCGCAAAAACCACCGTGCTCGGCCGCGAGGTGCAGCTTTTCAACACCCACTTGCTTGCGTTTTTCATGCTCGGCAGCACGAGCACCGCGAACCCCTGGCAGCGCAATCTCGTCGCCGACCAGCTCACCGCCTCGCACGGTCCCACGCTGCTCACCGGCGATTTCAACGTCAGCCATCACCACACGCTCGTCGCCCAACTCGCCGAGCGCGGCTACGCGACCGTGCAGCAAACCGAGATCACGTGGCGCCGCCGGCCCTACGTGCTCGACCACATTTTCTACAACTCGCCCCTGCGCCCGGTCCGCCACGCCGTCGTTCCCACGCTCGCGAGCGACCACCACGCGCTCGTCGCCGACTTCGAGTTCACGGAGTGAGTCCGTCGGCGACGCGCCTTCACTTCTGCCGGCGCACGCGTTCCTTCTCGTCCTCGCGCTCCTCCTCGATCCGCGCCCGCTCGCTCGCGATCTGCTTCTGGATTTTTTCCACCTCGTCCGCCTTCTGGTCGGCGAGCGCGTCGTTGAGCTGCTTCTTCAGAAAAATCTCCCTCTCCGCCAGCTTCCCCCGATAGACGCGGTCGATCTCCGCCAGCTTCGCTTTTTGCTCCGCGGTCAGCGGCCGGCCCGCGCTCGGATCCGATTTGGCGAGGCGCTCCATCGCGAGTTCGTAGGCGCTTTTCATGGCGGCAGTGTTAACGAACTCAACCGAACTTCACGCCGAAAATCACCGCCACCGCCGCCACCGCGAACGGCGCCCAAAATCCCCGCGCCCAGCCGCGCCAGCCTTTCGCGTAGCCCGCGAGCACGGCGCCCAGCAACGCCGCCAGCGCCGCGCCGCCGACCCACGGCGCGCGCCACTGCGCGTTCCACCAGCCGCCCGGCACGCGCACGCCCGCGCGAATCAGCGCATCGATGCCCCAGAGCACGAGCAACGCCGCGTGGTTGAACAGCACGCCCAGCGCCCCCGCGCCCGCCAGCCCCGCGACGACCGACGCGAATCCCGCCACGATCACGACCATCGCCAGCGGCACGAGCACGAGGTTCGCGAAAAATCCGCCCGGCGCGAACACGTGAAAAAACTCCGGCCCCGTCACCGCGCTTACTAGCGCCGCCGCGAGCCCGATCCCCGCCACCGGCCAGAACCACCGCAGCCCCGCCGCCATCGCGCGTTGCCACCACGCCCACGTCGCCACCGGCAAATCGCTCCACGGCGCCCACCGCGCCGCGAGCCGTTCCGCCGCCGGCAATCCGAAACCGAGAATCGCGAACACAACGCCATAGCTCATCTGAAAACTCGCTCCGAACAACGCCAGCGGTTCCACCAGCAACACCACGAGCGCCGCGCCCGCGAGCGCCGCCAACCCGTTCGCCGGCCGCCGCAGCACGAACGCCGCTTCAAACGCCGCCACCAGCAGCCACGCCCGCACCGCCGATGGACTCGCCCCCGTCGTATCGACGTCGAGCCACAGCACCGCGAGCGTCACGACCGCCGCGACCGGCCGCGGACACCTCAGCACGGCCAGCATCGCGTGCAGCGCCAGCGCCACGACGCCGATGTGCAGCCCGTTGATCGCGAACAAATGCATCGTTCCGCTGTGCATGAACAACGCGTTCTGCTCGTCGCTCAGCTCGTGCTTTTGCCCGAGCATCATCGCGCGAAACACCGCCGTCAGCTCCGGTCGCTTCGCCGCGACGCCCGCGCCGAGCAGCGCATTCAATTTTTCCGCCGCGTGCCCGAGCCACGCGCGATAACGCGTCGGCGTCCGCTCGACCGCCAGCACGCGCCCGCGCGTCAGCCGGAAATTCACGCCCGCGTTCGCCAGGTAGCCGTCGAACGTGTCCGCCGCCGGCTCACGCGGCAGCACTGCGATCACGCCGATCGCGGCGACGACTGCCGACCGCACCGGCGCCGCCTCACCTCTCCGCAGAGCGAGCGAAAAATAAACCCGTTGCCCCGCCAATTCCTGCAAGGGCGCCTCCGCCCGCACGACGACCGCGAGCCCGGCCGCCTTCCTTGCGTCGGACTGCGGAAACACCCGATCGATCCGCAGCGCGACCCGCGCCTCGCGCGGCGGCAGCGCGTCCCACGCCGCGATCCGCGGTCGGTGCAGTGCGTAGCTTGCCGCGCCCGCGAGAAACATCGACGCGCACAACGCCGCCTCGACCCACCGTCGCGCGCGCCAGCTCGCCACGACCGCGAGTGCCGCCGCGACGAACGCACCTGCGAGCAGCCATGGCACCGGCGCGAGCTCGACCGCCTTGCCCGCCGCGAGTCCCGCCATCATCGGCGCTGCGAGCCAAAGCAACGGCGCACGATGTCCGAGGCTGCGGCTGGTCATGGCTCGAATTTGAGGCCGCCAAACGCCATCGACGAACATTAATTTCCAGAAGCTTTGATAAGCGCCGGCAAGTGTTCATTAGTGTTTTCAAGAATGTCCTCCGCGGATCAGCCCGATTTTTTCGCCAGCGAGTCGCCGTCGTTTCCCGCGCCTGCGCTTGAAAGGAAACCCGCGCACCAGCCGCTCGCCGCGCGCATGCGCCCGCGCCGGCTCAGCGAGGTCGTCGGCCAGGACCACATCCTCAAGCCCGGCAGCCTGCTCCCGCGCCTCGTCGCGCAAAACCGCTTCGGCTCGCTCCTCTTTTACGGCCCGCCGGGCTGCGGCAAGACCAGCATCGCCGAGGCCATCGCGCACGAAACGCACAGCCGCTTCATCCGCGTCAACGCCGTCATGTCCAACGTCGCCGAGCTGCGCGAAATCCTCGCCACTGCCCGCCGGCTGCCCGACGCCGCGACGATTCTCTTCATCGACGAGCTCCACCGCTTCAACAAATCGCAACAAGACCTGCTCTTGCCTGACGTCGAGGAAGGCACCGTCCGCCTGATCGGCGCGACCACGCACAACCCCGGCTTCTACGTCAACCCGCCGCTCCTTTCGCGCAGCCACCTTTTCCGCCTCGAACCGCTCGCGACCGACGCGATTGTCGGCGTGTTGAAACAGGCGCTCGCCGACCCCGAGCGCGGCCTCGGCGCGCGCGGCGTCACCGCCGCCGACAAGATTCTCGCCGATCTCGCCATGCTTTGCGACGGCGATCTCCGCCGCGCGCTCAACGCCCTCGAAGTCCTCGTGCTTTCGCTGCCCAAGCGCGCGCAAATCGGCGCCGCCGAACTCGAGGTCTTCGCTCGCGAGCGCCGCATCCGCTACGACGCCGACGAGGACGAGCACTACGACACGATTTCCGCTTTCATCAAAAGCTGCCGCGGCAGCGATCCCGACGCGGCGATGTATTGGCTCGCGAAGATGCTCGCCGGTGGAGAAGACCCGCGCTTCATCGCGCGCCGCCTCGTGATCCTCGCGAGCGAGGACATCGGCCTCGCCGATCCGCAGGCGCTGCCGCTTGCCGTCGCCGCGCACCACGCCTGCGATTTCATCGGCCTGCCCGAAGCCGAGCTCACGCTCGCGCACGCGACGCTCTACATCGCCACCGCGCCGAAGAGCAACTCCGCCACCCTCGCGCTCGGCGAGGCGCACCGCGCCTTGAAGGAGCAGCCCGTGCAAACGATCCCGTCCGCCCTCCGCAGCAAGAGCGGCCAGGCGAACAAACGCATCGGCCAGGGTGTGGGCTATGACTATTCGCACGATTTTCCCGAAAACATTTCCGGGCAGGATTACCTCGAAAAACCGCTCACGCTCTACACGCCGAAAACCGCCGGCTGGGAAGCCAAGATCGCCGACCGCCTTGCGCGCTGGAAAGAGCTGAAAGAAAAAATCCGCCGGCCGTGAATTTCAGGATTTAACCGCCGGGTTTTGCTTCCGGTAGAGGACGTGAAGCCTGAGCGGGCTGTCGTCCGGTAGCGACGGATGCAGAAAATCTTCGCTCTCCCGCCGGATAAACCCGAGTCGCTCCATCAGCCGCCGCGACCGAAGATTGATCGCAGCGGTGAACGACACGAGTTCGGCCAGTTTCAGATTTTCGAAGGCGAATTTTTCCGCCATCGACGCGGCTTCATAGGCGAGACCGCGTCCCCAATATTCCCGCCGGAATCTCCAGCCAATTTCAACGCAGGGCGTAAAGTGCGCCGTGAATTTCGGTTCCGCAAGCCCGGCCAAACCGGCAAACGCTCCGTCAACTTCGACGGCCCAAAGTCCCCAGCCTCGCTGCTCGATCCCCGTGCGCAGCCGGATCAAGGAGTCCCGCGACTCGTCCAGCGTGAGAGGCCGCGGGAAAAACTCCATGACTTCCGCGTCTGCATTCATCGCCGCATACGGCGGCAAGTCCTCGTCGCGCCACTGGCGCAACATTACCGGGCTGGTGATCCTCATGGCTGGCGGAAGCAAGGTGACGCTTGCCGGGCGGCGGCATTGGGGCAAGATAACCGCATGAAAGTCTTTCGGACGAGTCTGTTGGCGGCGTGGGTGATTGCGAGCGGCGGGATGTTTGCGCAGACTCCGGCCAACAAGGACTCGCCGCCGAAAGCGGCGACGAAGGCGGTCGCGCCGGAGAAGAAAAAAGAAGAACCGATGGGGCACGTGGACGGCATGGAGCTGACGCGACCGGGCGGCGGGTTTCTCGGACTCGAAATCAAGAACAGTAATTTCGTCCTGTCCTTCTACAACGCTAAGAGGAAGAAAATCGCGCCTGACGTCACCCGCGCGACCATGCGCTGGCCCGTCAAATACCAGCCGACGGATGAACGCACGGTGCTCAACGCCGGCGGCGATGGCACCTCGCTCACGTCGGGGAAAACCGTGAAACCGCCGCACAGTTTCAAAGTGTTCATGGCGCTGTTTGTCGAGGGCAACGACACCGCGGTCGAAACCTACAACCTCGATTATCGAGAGTGACGGTTCGAGCTGTCGCCAGGCCGGGACCCGGTTGACAGTTCCCGTGCGGCGCGCGATTTTTTTGGGAATGCCTGCCGCCGTGCACACTTCCTTCGACTCGGTCGAGTCCGCTGTCGCCGACATCGCAGCCGGCCGGCTGGTGATCGTGACGGACGACGAAGATCGCGAAAATGAGGGCGACCTGATCATGGCCGCGGCGAAGGCGACGCCGGAGACGGTCACGTTAATGATTCGGTATTGCAGCGGAATCGTGTGCGTGCCGACGGTCGAGCCGCAGTTGCGCCGGCTCGGGCTCGGGCCGATGGTGCAGCAGAACCGCGAGGTGCAGCGGACGGACTTCACCGTGAGCGTCGATGCGGCCCAAGGGATCACGACGGGGATCAGCGCGCGCGACCGCACGCAGACGATCCGCATCCTCGCCGACCCGGAGGCGCGGCCGGAGCAGCTCGTGCAGCCGGGCCACGTGTTTCCGCTGCGTGCGCGGCCCGGTGGCGTGCTCGAACGGGCCGGGCACACGGAGGCGGCGGTCGATCTCGCGGTGCTCGCGGGCCAGCCGGCGAGCGGCGTGTTGTGCGAACTGGTCAACGACGACGGCACGGTGCAGCGGCTACCGCAGTTGGTTGAGTTCAAGAACAAATTCGGGCTGCGGATGATTTCGATCGCGCAGCTCATCGAGCATCGCGCGCGGCGCGACCAGCTCGTCGAGCTCGTGTGCACGCGGCCGTTTCCGTCGGAGTTCGGCGAGTTCACGCTGCACGTTTTCCGGAGCAAGATCGACAACCGCCACCACCTCGCGCTCGCGATGGGCGCGCTCGGGCCGGAACCGACGCTGGTGCGCGTGCACAGCGAGAATTTGTTGAGCGACGTTTTTCGGATGCGCGGCATGGCTTCGCACCAGGCGCTGACGGCGTCGCTCGAGGCGGTGGCGCGCGCGGGGCGCGGCGTGGTGCTTTACATGGAGCACGCGAACGGTGGGGCGGAGTTGATCAAGCGGCTCGACGCGAAGCCGGGCGAGGCGCCGCCGCCGATGAGTTTTCGCGACTACGGGACCGGCGCGCAGATTCTCGCGGCGCTCGGGCTACGGAAAATCCGGCTGATGTCCAAGAGCATGCGGCGCGTGATCGGGCTCGACGGCTACGGGCTGGAGATCGTGGAACAGGTGCCGCTCTGAGAAAGTCGGATTTCGGATTGCGGATTTCGGATTTGGCCCAGCCAATGAACCTTCCATGAGTTTCGCCACGCCTGCTGCGGTCGTCGTGAATGGTGCCACCTTTCGGGTCGGCATCGCGGCGGCGCGTTTCAACGTGGAGCTGGTCGAGGCCCTGCTGGCGCGCGTGGTCGAGCGGCTGCGTGCGGCGGGCGTGCTGGAAAAGCGGATCACGATCGTGCGCGTGCCGGGTTCACACGAGGTGCCGTGGGCGGCGCAGGAGCTGGCGTGGGGCTTGCGGCGCGACGTGGTGATCGGGCTCGGCGTGCTGATCGGCGGCGACACGTCGCACCATCAGGTCGTCGGGCAGAGCGTGTCGCACGCGTTGCAGCGCGTGGCGCTCGACATACGCACGCCGGTGATCAACGGCGTGATCGTCGCCGATACGTTCGCGCAGGCCGAGGCGCGCTGCCGCGGGAAAATCAACCGCGGCGCGGAATTCGCGGCGGCGGCGCTCGAGATGGCGGCGCTGAAGAGAAAGTTTCCCCGATGAGCAAAGTCCAATTCGCCCAGCGGCGCGCCGGCCGCGTGGCCGCGCTGCAATACTTGTTCGCGTGGAGCATGAACACGCCGACGAACCTGGCGGAGGACTTGCGCGTGTTTTTCGAAAACACCGAGGAGCCGCGCGATCACTACGCGTTCGGCGAGGAGCTGATCCACGGCGTGATCGACCACTGCGCGGAGATCGACGCGCGCATCCGCGGGCTCGCGCAGAACTGGGAGTTCGAGCGGATCGCGAAGATCGATCTCGCGATCCTGCGGCTGGCGATGTTCGAGATGCTTTATCGCAAGGACATCCCGCCGGTGGTCTCGATCAACGAGGCGATCGACCTGTCGAAGCAATTTTCCAACGCCGACGCGAAGCGGTTCATCAACGGCATCCTGGATCGCTTGAAGGACCAGATCGGGCGCGACGCGAGAAAAGCGGAATAGAATGTGACATGTGACGTGTGAAATGTGACGAGCTGCTGGCTCGTTTCCTTGTCACACGTCACAAGCCACACGTCACACCCATCATGTTCGGGCTCTTCAAAAAATTCAAAGACGGGCTGGCGAAAACGGTTTCGGCGATCGCGTCGAAGACGGCGGCGATTTTCGGGCAGAAGCCGATCGATACGTCGTCGCTCGAAACGCTCGAGGAGGCGCTTTACACGGCGGATTTCGGGGTCGAGACGACCGAGGAAATTCTCTCGGAGATCAAGGCGGCCTACAAAAAGCAGAAGGAACTGCGCGGGCAGGACGCGGCGGCGATCGGGGCGGCGGTGCTGAAGCGCGTGCTCGCGGGCAGCGAGGGCGCGTTGAAGGAAGCGGCGCAGGCGCCGACGGTCATCGCGATGATCGGCGTGAACGGGTCGGGCAAGACCACGACCTCGGCGAAACTCGGCTGGCGGTTGAAGCAGGACGGCAAGACGGTCACGCTCGCGGCGTGCGACACGTTTCGCGCGGCGGCGGTCGAACAGCTCAAGAGCTGGGCGACGCGGCTCGAACTCGACATCGTCGCGAGCCACACGGGCGCGGACGCGGCGGCGGTGGCGTTCGATGCGTGGCAGGCGGCGAAGGCGCGCGGGCGCGATTATTTGATCGTGGATACGGCGGGCCGGCTGCACACGAAGAGCAATTTGATGGAGGAGCTGGCGAAGATTCGCCGCGTGCTGCAAAAAAACGATCCGACCGCGCCGCAACACCGCTGGCTCGTGCTCGACGGCTCGATCGGCTCGAACTCGATCGAGCAGGCGAAGGTGTTTCACAAGAATTTCGGGCTGACCGGGCTCGTGGTGACAAAACTCGACGGCACGAGCCGCGGCGGCGCGATCGTCGGCATCTGGCGGCAGTTGAAGATTCCGATTTATTTCCTCGGGCTCGGCGAGCAGCCCGAGGATTTGCAGCCGTTCAGTGTCGATAACTACGTGAAGGCGGTGTTCGGCTTGGAGTAGGGCTGCACGGTGCTCAGAAGCCGTAGCTGACCGTGCCGAAAATGCCGCGACGCATGCCGAACTGGGCGGCGTTGACGCCGACGCCGGAGCCGTCGCGCAATTCGTAGCTTTTGTTCGTGAGGTTCACGACATCGAGCCGGACCTTCACGGTCCGTTTCCGGCCGGCTTTGAAGCTCTGCTGCGCGCCGACGTTGACGGTGCAGTAGTTCGGCACGCTGCCGCCGTTCGGGATCGTGTTGCCGAGGCTGTTCGTCGCATCCGTCCGCAGGCCGCTGCCGAACAGCGTATCCACAAAAACCTGCGTGCCGCCGCCGAAGCCCTTCCACGCATACGCTGCACCGACCGAGGCAGTGAACTCCTGATCATGGTCGAGATGAATCCAGTGATCGTGGACGTAGGCCAGGTCGCCGGGATCGAAAAGAAATTGCGCCGAGACCCAATCCTCGCCCTGCGCAAGCGAACGCGCGGCATTCGCGTAGGCGGAAAATCCGCCGTGCGTGTAGGACGTGGTGAACTCGACGCCATCGACTTTGCCTTTCCGGTAGTTGAAGGCCGATAGGATGAGCGACTGGCCGAACAGGCCGTCGTCGAGCTGGTTTTGGGCGGTTTTGTAGTAGCCGTCCACGCCCGCTTGCAGGCCGGGCGCGAGTTTGCGGCTGACGCCGACGTCGAAATAGTTCGCGCGCTCAGCCTTGACGGGATCGTCCTGCGTGACCGCCGAGGCGTTCGAGGTGCCGTCGAACAACGCCACCGTGGAGGCGGAAATATTTTCCAGCGGTGGCGGCGTGAAGTAGCGCGCGTATCCGGCGTGCAGCGTCGTCGAGTCGGCCGCCTGGTAGATGAGGTTCACGCGCGGGCTGAGCTGGCTTTCCCGGTCGAACGAAGACGCATAAACGTCGAAGCGCGCGCCGTAGTTCAGCGTGAGTTGCGGCGTCAGTTTCCATTCGTCCTGAAGATACACGCCGAAGAAATCCGCGTGCTGCCGGCCGTCATCGACGATGGGAAATTGCGGGCCGGTCGGATCGCCGTTGTCGTCCACGGGGAACACGACGGTGGTGGTGTCGGCCGTCAGCGTCTCGGCGAGCAGCATGACGCCGGCGCGCAGCGTGTGGGCGGAACCGAGCGCATCGCTGCCGTCGGCTTGGAGCCCGGCGGAGGAGATTTTGCGCGCGACATCGCTCGCGACGCCGTTGAAAAACAGATCGCCGACCGGATCGGGCTGGAAATGCACGCTGCTGACGCGGCCGTAGCCGGCGACCTGCACGTTCAGGTCGCCCGCGGTTTTCTGGTAGGCGACGACGGCGTAGTAGTTTTGCTCGTTCTGATTTTCGTCGAGTTTCGCGGAATCGAAATTTCCCGGCAGCCACTGCCCGCCGCCGGGCGAGGTGCCGGCGGGCAGGCCGGGCGTGTTCGGCACCTGGAAGTTGCTGTAGGACGCGCTGGCCATGACGCTGAGCCGGCTCGTGCGGTCGAGAACATCGGAAAGATAGACGAACGTCTTCGATTGGTCCGTGGTGTCGTGGATCGGCTGCGCGCTGGCGGTGGGGTTTTCGATGCCGATGCCGTTGTGATCGTAGCTGCCATCGACGAAGTAGCTCAGGTCACCCTGCGCGCCGCCGACCTCGAAACTCGGGCGCAGGGTGTCGAAGCTGCCGCCGTGCAACTCCACTTCGCCGCCGTCGCCCATCGCGCCGCTTTTGGTGTGGATGTCCACGATGCCCGCGGTGCGGAAGCCGTATTGCGCCGGCAGCGAGCCCGTGACGAGCGACATGCGGCCGACGAAGCGCGGGTCGAGCTCGAGCCCGAAGCCGCTGATGCCCTCGGGTAGCAGGACGTCGTTGATGCGATACTGGAGGTTGGCGTGCTCGCCGCGGACGTGCAGGTCGCCGTTGGCGGCGGAATCCTGTGCGACGCCCGGCGCGCGGAGAATCACTTGGTTGAACGGCGCGTTGTCGCCGAGCGGCTGGAGCGCGATCTGCGAGCTGTCGATCGCAAACGTCGAGGCGCCGAGGCTGGGCATGATGGCGTCGCGGGCGCGGTCGAGTTTGCCCGAGACGACCAGTTTTTCGAGTTCCACGGGACTCGTGTCGCCGGGCGGCGTGGTGGGGTCGGCGGACTCGGGTGAATTTTGCGCGCGGAGCAGAGCCGCGGAGGAAAAAATGAAAAGCGGTAAAAGTCGGAAAGATGAGTGCATGCTGAGTGCGGGTTTTTGAACGAACGGAACCGCCGCCCGCGCGACGGCGCGTGGCGGCAAACGCGTCGCGCGAACACAGCGCGACGCGGCGTAAACCGAACTACTCAGCGAACGGGCGGCCCGCGCTCCGGCTGGCGGAGATAACGGGGCGACACCAAAAAAATCTCTGCGACCGCGTGGGCGCGCACTTCGCTCCACGCGATGCGCGGCGCGGCGACGGCGATGACCGCCGCGGCGAGCGTGACGCCGCTCGCGAAGAGGACGACCGCGCAATTGTCGCTCGCATCCGGCGCGCTTTCGCCGTGCAGCCACTGGTGCAGCGCGGGACTGGCGGCGGCCACCGTGAGCAGCAGCATCAACGCCACGCCGGCCGCCGCGAAGAAGCGGTGAAAAAGCGGCGCGGGCGCGTCGGCGTCGGCGGTGCGGTCGGGCATACGGCGGGGGAACGTGGGCATTATGCCGAATGCGTCAAGTGCCGGCGGCGTTGCAGCAACGTCACGACGAGAAGCAGCACGAACGAGAGCGAAAGCAGCACGGCGGCGAACGCGTGGGCCTGCGGATAATCGAGTTTCTGCACCTCGTCGTAGAGCGCGATGCTGGCGACGCGCGTCACGCCGGGGATCGAGCCGCCGATCATGAGCACGACGCCGAACTCGCCGAGCGTGTGCGCGAACCCGAGCGTGAGCCCGGCGGCGATCCCGCGCCACGCGAGCGGCAGGTGCACGCGCAGCCACACGCGCACGGGCCGCGCGCCGAGCGCCGAGCCGGCGTCGAGCAGTTCGCGGGGCACGCCGCGCAGCGCGGCCTGAAACGGCTGAACCGCGAACGGCAGCGAGTAAAACACCGACGCGATCACGAGTCCCGTAAACGAAAACGCCAGCGACCCGCCGGTCGCGGCGCGCCACCAGCTTCCGGGCGCGTGGTTCGGCGAAAACGCGACGAGCAGATAAAAACCGATCACCGTCGGCGGGAGCACGACGGGCAGCGTGACGAGTGTCTCGATGACCGGCGCGATCCGCCAGCGGGTGGTGTTGAGCCAGTGTGCGAGCGGCAGTCCGATCAGCCCGAGCACGAGCGCGGTGATCGCGGCGAGCTTCAGTGTGAGGCCGAACGACTGCCAGAGCGGTGCGGACAATCCGAAAAACGTGGAGGCGGAATCGGGCAAGACGGGTGACGTTGGCGCGTCGCCGCGCGCGGCTCAAGGCTCGAGGGCGCCCGCGCGCCACGACGAAAGATCGTTGGCGATGGACGTCCGCCCGCCGGTTCGTTTCGCTGACGCCACCAATCGCGCGATGAACCTCACCAAGCACTGGGCCGCCCAACTCGACGATTACGCCATCGACCTCGCCTGGTCGCCCGACGGCGCGCAACTCGCCGCCGCCAGCGCGTCGGGCCCCGTCTCGCTTTTCGCCGCCGCCGACGGCGCGAAACTCTACGAGCTGCCCGGGCACCCCGACGGCACGAACGGCCTCGCGTGGCAGCCGCAAACCAAAACCCAGGACACGAAATCCGAAGCCGTGTCGCTCTTGGCCACGGCCGGCCAGGATGGCGCGGTGAAATTCTGGGACGCTGCCGCCGGCCAGCACACGGCCACCGCCGAACTCGGCGCCGCGTGGGTTGAGCACCTCGCGTGGATTCCCTCAGCCGGAGCGTCGCTCGTTTTCGCTTCCGCCGGGAAAAATCTTTTCGCGCTCCGTCCCGACGCCGCGATCGCGCACACGTTCGCGCCCGCGGCGAAAACGATTTCCGCGCTCGCCGCCGCGCCGGGCGGCGGGTGCATCGCCGCCGCGCATTTCGGCGGCGTCGAACTCTGGGACATCGACGATTTTCTCCTCCAGAAAAAATTCCCCTACGCCAACGGCATCCACGCGCTCGTCTGGTCACCCGACGGCAAGTGGCTCGTTTCCGGCAACCAGGATCCGTCCGTCCACCTCTGGATTCCCGAGACGGATACCGAGCTGCACATGAGCGGTTACGAATCGAAGGTGAAACACCTTTCGTTCGACCAAACCTCGCGCTGGCTCGCGACGGGCGGTGGACGCGACGCGTGCATTTGGGATTGCGCCGGCGCCGGGCCCGAGGGCCGCGAGCCGCTGATGCTCCCGCACGACGCGTCGATCTGCGCGGTCGCGTTTCAAAATTCGCACGGGCTGCTCGCGTCCGCCTCGCAGGACGGCGTCGTGCAACTCTGGAGCCCCGAGCGCCGGCAGCCGTTGCGCGCGACCGTGCGCATGCCCGCCGCCGCGACGCAGCTTGTGTGGTCGCCCGACGACGCGCTGCTCGCGATCGGCAGCGAAAAGGGCCACGTCTTCGTTCTCCGCAGCGAAGCCTGAAAGACCGCCGGTTTCCCCCGGCGCTGCGCGCCCGCGCTTGACCCGGCCCGCGCCTCGTGACGAGCATCGCGCCGCGTCCCATGCCGAGCGTCCCGGACAAAGCCGACTCACCGCCGCCCTCGATCTTCATCAGCTACGCGTCGGCTGACCGCGCCGCCGCGCGCACGCTCAGCGAAACCCTCGCCAAGGCCGGCCTCGATGTCTGGCTCGACGAGGAGGAACTCGCCGGCGGCGAAGCCTGGGACGCCAAGATCCGCCAGCAAATCCGCACCTGCACGTATTTCATGCCGGTGATTTCCGCGACGACCGAGGCGCGCCGCGAAGGCTACTTCCGCCGCGAATGGCGGCTCGCCGTCGAGCGCACGCTCGATCTCGCGGACGACGTGACTTTTCTCGTGCCCGTCGTGATCGACGGGACGCACGACCAGGGCGCGCGCGTGCCGGAAAAATTCACCGCCGTGCAATGGCTTCGTTGCCCCGCGGGCTGCGAGACGGCTGCTCTCGGTGCGCTGGCGCGGCGGCTTGTCGCCGAGCACAGCGGCGTCCACGCTCCAGCGCCGCCGCCGGCGTCCGCACCGCCGCTGCTCGCGGACGCAGTGCCCGCCCAGCGCTCCGCCAGCGCCGGGTCTCGCGCCGCCGCGCCCGCGCGCGGGTTCCCGGAATTTCCCGCTTTCCCGGCGCCCGGCCACCGGCTGCGTTTCGTTTACGATCTTGTCGTCTGGATCGGTCGCACGATCGCCGCGCTCTGGCAGCGGCTGCCGCGCTGGCTGCGCTACCTCGCGATGGTGGTGATCGTATTCAAACTGATCGGCTGGTTCTTTCGCAGCAGTCGCTCGCCGGAAGACGAGGCCACGAGATCGGCCGTCGCGGCGAATATCGGCAAAGCCTTTTCCTCCGCGGACACGACTGGCGACGAGACGGCGCGGAGGGTTCTCCAGGCGGCCGGCGCGGCGCTCGACGCGCTGCAAAGCGGCCGTCCGCTCGCGATGAACGTGTTCCGCGCGGCCGATCCGGCGGTGAAAGGAGCTGCTGCCGATGCCTTCGGCGCGCTCCATAAAAAATTGGCGAGCGGCGGGCATTTCGAACAGATCGCGGTCAGCCCGGCGCCGTTTCCCGCCGGCGCCGACGATGCGGCCATCCTGGCCCGCGCGACCGCGCTGAAATGCCGCTGGCTCCTCACCGGCACCGCCCACTCGGAGGAAGCCGGCGAGTTCACGCTCGAGGTGAAACTCTACGACACCACGGCGCAAAAAATCGTCCTGCGCGCCGAGCGCAAAGGCGAACTCGACGAAGGCGAAGCCGTCGGCGAAAAACTCGCGCCCGAGATTTTGGCCCACATCACGTTCGACCTGCCGGCCGAAAAGTGATGCGCCGGCGATTCGCGCCGCGCTCAGAAGTCGAACCCGAACAGGAATTTCAGCCGCCGGTATTCCGATACGCGCACGTCGGGATCGTTGGTTCGCACCTCATGCACGACGCCCATCGTCAGCGTTTCCGTCAGCTTCTTGTCGATTTCGAAATGGTTTTCCCAGCCCTCGGTTTGGCGGGCGATCGAGTAATAAAATACGCTGCGGTCCGTCGCCGAGATGCGCCACGGCAGCTTCGCCTCCGCCTCGAAAAAGGCCGATTCCACCGTGTGCGTGTTTTGCGCGCGCGTGGTCGGCGGTGTCACCCACAGGCCGAAAATGTTTTCCGACACGCCCGCGCGCAGCTTGATTTTCTCGGTGTTGACGAGATTGAGGCCGGCGCCGATTTCCTGTTGCAGCAGCACGTAATCCGCCGGCACGTTGTTGATGTAGAAGTCGCGGTTCCACTCGAGACTGGACCGGTAGGTCGTGAAGAACTGGCTGGGGAAATCGTGCCGCCACGAGCCGTCGGCCTTCAACATGTCGGTCGAGGTGACGTGGTCCGTCGAGGCGAAATCGTAGCGCGCGTCGAGCTTGATCTCGTCGCTCTTCCACTTGCGGTCGAGTTCCGCTTGCGCGGTGGAGTTGTCGTGATCGGTGGTGTCGGTCAGCAGCTCGGTCGAGACCGCAAACTTCCCGTGCCACGAGCCGAAAAAATCCTTCAACGCTTTCGCCATCGTCACCGGCGAGAACGGCCACGCCCAGATTTCCGTCTTCTCGCCCCTCGGCTCCGGCTTCGCCACGGTCGGCGGCGGCATCTTGGCCAAAATCACTTCCGCGCTGGCCGCCGGCACGCGCAGCAAGCCGAACCGCTCGGATTTGAACACGATCGTGTCGCCGTCGCGCTTGACGAAGTGCCCGCGCACGTGATCGCCGTCGCCGTAAACCAGCTCGTCGAGATCGGTTTTCCCGGGCGTCGTTGCCGGCGCCGCCTTCGTCGTGTCCGCGGCGGCTACGCTCAAGCCCGCCACGGGTCCACCGAAGATCAAAATCGTCAAACCCACGACGCGCGCCCGCCCGCGACACGCGCGAAAGATTCTGGAAATCACTTCGCGTAGGACGCCGCGCCTTCGAAACTGTTTCAAGAAAATTTTTGGCATGGTGGAATCTCTTTCCATCGCCAAAAGCAGGAGCGGGGCTCCTCGCTGCCAGACACCAGCTGCTCACCCGAGCGAACTGAAATGAATGCGATGCAACCGGCGAACGTGCAAAGTTTCTCCAGGATGGAAAGCCCGGGCTTCGGTTTTTCGAAATTTTTTTTCGCGCGTCGAATTTTCCGGCTGACGGGGTTTTTTGTCCGGGCACAATCGGCGCATGCCATCTCCGTCCCGCCGACTTGAGCCCCGCTTGCGTTTTCCCCACGGCGGTCCCGACGCGTTTGGCCCGGGCAAGGCCGAACTGCTGCGCCACATTGCCGCCACCGGCTCGATCCGCACCGCGGCCGGCGAACTCGGCATGTCCTACAATCGCGCGTGGCTGCTCGTGCGCAGCATGAACGTGTTGTTTCGCGGGCCGCTCGTCGTCGTGGCGCGCGGCGGCGGCACCGGCGGCGGCGCGCTGCTGTCGCCGTTGGGCGAGGAAGTCCTCGCGCGCTACACGCGGATGGAGGACGATTGCCGCACCGTCACGCGGGCAAACTGGAAGGCGCTGCAGCGGCTCCTGCGCTGACCTGCCTGAAGCGATTCGAACGCGGCGGAGCGCGTTATACTTGACAAAATAGATCGCGACTCGCGAGCGTCGCCCCGCGTGCTGGGTCCGCATGGTTACCTCGCTCGAAATCGTTTCGCCTTTTTCCTCGCTATGAAAATCCGCCTGCTCTTCGCCTGTCTGCTCGTGCTGACGCCTATCGTCCGCGCCGCTGAAACTGTCTCCCTCGCCGCCGCGGCGAATTTTGTTTATGCGCTCGACGCCTTGAATGCCGCGTTCAAGAAAAGTGCGCCTGATGTCGCGGTGACAGTGGCGACCGGCGCGTCCGGCAGCCTCGTCGCGCAAATTCGGAATGGCGCGCCCTACGACCTGTTTCTTTCCGCCGACCTCGACTTCCCGCAGGCGCTCGTCAAATCCGGCCACGCTGAAGCGAGGAGCCTCACGACGTTCGCCACCGGCCGCCTCGTGCTGTGGACGACGAAACCCGCCGTCGTGCTCGACTCCGTGACCACCGCAGTGCGCAGCGACGCCGTCCGCCGGCTAGCGATCGCCAACGTCGATTCCGCGCCCTACGGCCGCGCCGCGAAGCAGGCGCTCGAAAAACTCGGCGTGTGGGGCGACGTGCAGCCGAAACTCGTAATCGGCGAAAACATCACGCAAACCGCGCAATTCGTCGAAACCGGCAACGCCGACGCGGGCTTCGTCGCGCTTTCACTCGTGCTTTCGCCGAAATTGAAGGACCGCGGCCGCTGGATTCCGGTCCCCGCCGAACTGCACGCGCCGCTCGTGCACGGTGCGATCCTCACGACCCGCGGCGCCGCTAATCCCGCCGCTGCGCGCTACCTCGCGTTTTTGCGCACCGAGCCCGCACAAAAAATCCTCGAACGCTTCGGCTACGCCGTGCCGGGGCGCTGATCGATCCCTTCACAACGATATCTACGTAGCGAGGATTTGTTTTAGACGATACAGGACTTGAACGCTTCGGTCAGGGCAGGGCGGTCGAGATTTTTGCCGATGAAGACGAGGGTGTTTTGGCGGGCGTCGCCGTTCCATTCGCGGTCGAACTTTGCGTCGAAGAGCATGTGCACGCCTTGGAAGACGAGGCGCTTGTTCGAGCCTTTCACGGCGAGCACGCCCTTCATCCGGTAGATGTCGCCGCCCTTCGTGCGGAGGAGTTCGCTGATCCAGCCGTTGAGTTTTTGGCCGTCGAGATCGCCGGGGGCGCTGATGCCGACGGAGGTGACGGCGTCGTTGTGCGAGTGCTGCGCGTGATAGTCGCGCTGCCAGACGGGTTTTGAAACGGCGCCGGCGACGTGGATGTGCAGCGGGTCCTCGCCGCAGCCTTCGAAGACGAGGTAGTGGCCGGGTTCGGAAATTTTCAGCTGATAGTGGCCGTGGCCTTCGTCGAGGAGCAGGCGGTGGAGCGTCGCGCCGGGCGCGACGGGCTCGCCGGCCTTCACGCGATTTTCCCAATCGGAGAAGACGAGCGTGGCGGCTTCGACGGCGGCGGCGAGATCCGTTTCACCGAGCGATTTCACGGGCAACACGACCACGTCGAGTTCGTTTTCGTTGCCGTGGTGGTGATGGTGGTGCTCGTGATCTTCGCCGTCGTGTTCGTGGTCATGATCGGCATCGTCGTGGTCGTGGCCGATGACGAGTTCGTGCGCGCCGGCGGGAAAATCGTAGGCGCCGGCCCATTCGAACGGGTATTCCGGCTCGAGGAATTGCGGGTCGAGCTCGGTGGCGCGGCTGAGGTTGAAGCCGCCGACGTCGAGGACGCGATCAAGCGGGAGGTCGCAGTTTTTCGTGCGGTAAATTTTCGCGACGGCGTTGATGCGGTGGATGCGCGTCTCGAGCGTGTCGAGGTCGGAGGGAGAAACGAGGTCGGTTTTGTTGAGCAGAATCACGTCGGCGAAGGCGACCTGCTTCTGGGCTTCGTCCTCGGAGTCGAGGTGCTGGAGGATGTGCTTCGCATCGACGACGGTGACGATCGCGTCGAGGCGGAAGGCGGCGCGCATCTCGTCGTCGGTGAAGAACGTCTGCGCGACGGGCGCGGGGTTGGCCATGCCGGTGGTCTCGATGAGAATGCCGTCGAGCTGGTCCTTGCGCTTGCGGAGGCGGCCGAGGATGCGGATGAGGTCGCCGCGCACAGTGCAGCAAAGGCAGCCGTTGTTCATCTCGAAAAGTTCCTCCTCGGACTGGATGACGAGCTGGTTGTCCACGCCGACCTCGCCGAATTCGTTTTCGATCACGGCGAGTTTCTTGCCGTGGTGTTCGGTGAGGATGCGGTTGAGGAGCGTGGTCTTGCCGGCGCCGAGAAAGCCGGTGAGGACGGTGACGGGAATGGCCATGGAAGAAGTGACGAGTGAAGAATGATGACTGACGAGCAGCGCAAGCGTGGGCGCGAGATGGCGGAAGGCAAATGACGACGCGGGCGCGGCGCGTCAGATCATCGCGGAGGCGTCGTCGGTTTGGGTTTCGACCCGATCGATGCGGACGCGGCGCGGACGCTCGGGGGCGGCCTCGAGCGCGGTGAGTTTGTAGTCACCGATCGTGAGGGTTTCGGCGCGGCGCGGCGGATGGCCGAGGTTCCGCACGAACCACGCGGCGACGGTCTCGCGCGGCTGCCACTCGAGGGGCCAGCCGGTTTCGGCTTGCAGTTCGCGCAATGTCAGCGAGCCGCTGACGACGATCGAGCGCTCGGAGCGTTCGAAGACGGGGCCGCTGCCGAGATCGAACTCGTCGCGGATGTCGCCGACGATTTCCTCGATCACGTCCTCGAAGGTGACGATGCCGGCGAGTTTTTTTTCCGCGTCGTTGACGATGGCGAGATGGCTGCGGGCGAGCCGGAAGCGCTCGAGCATGACGGCGAGGGGCGTGCGCAGCTCGAACGCGACCACGGGGCGCACGAGCGGCTCGAACGGTGCATCGGGGCCGAGCGCCTGGATTTGCCAGAGCCATTCGCGCACGAGGAGGATGCCTTCGACGCGATCGAGCGAACCACGGCAGACCGGAAAACGACTGAAGCCGCTGGTCTGCGCGATGCGGAGGTTTTCGGCGAGCGGGTGGTCGAGCCAGAGCGCGACGACCTGGTCGCGCGGCAGGAGGATTTGTTGCGCGAAAGTTTCGCGCACGCGCAGCGACTGGACCATGAGCTTGTTGACGAGCGCGTCGCCGGGGTGCGAGTGGCGGGCGTGGCTGAAGACGTATTCGAGTTCGTCGGGGCTGAACGCGTGATCGCCCTGCGGCGCAAAGCCGATGCCGGCCCAGTGGAGGATGCGGTTGGCCGTGACGTTGATCAGCCAGATGAACGGAAACAGGACGTAGTAAAACGTCAGGAGCGGCGCGGCGGCCCAGAGCGCGACGCCCTTGGCGTGCTGGATCGCAAGGGCTTTCGGGCCGAGTTCGCCGAAGATGACGGTGAAAAACGTGATCAGCGTGAACGCGGCGACAAACGAGATCGAGTGCAGCGTCGTCGGGTCCGCGACGCCAAAGCGCGCGAGCAGGGGCGCAATGTGATCCGCGAGGAACGGCTCGCCGATCCAGCCGAGCCCGAGGCTGGCGAGCGTGATGCCAAGCTGCGTGGCGGACAGCGCGGCGTCGAGGCGCTGGGTGGCGCGGAGGGCGGCCCGGACGCGCCAGCCGCCTTTTTTCGCGAGCGGGCGGAGCTGGCTGGCGCGGACCTTGACAAGCGCGAATTCGGCGGCGACGAAAAAGCCGTTGGCGACGACGAGCAAAACGATGACGACGGATTCGAGCGCGATGCCGAGGAAGGTCGTCATGTGTTGAGTGATGCCGGTGACGATAGCGGGATCGGGAGCGAGCGCCAGTCTGGGATTTTTGCGGCTGGTTTCGAGTTTGAGGTGCAACATTTGGGCCGCGCGCGCCGGGCACAAAAAAACCGCCTCGGGGAGAGGCGGTTGCGGAGTCGTGCGGGAAGCGCGGCAGTCAACTGTGAGCTTTGCAACCGCAGGTGCCGGCCGTGCAGACGACCTTGGCGCCGGCGGGAGCGGCGGCGGTCGTGGTGGCCGCGGCGGTGACCGTGGCCGGCGTGGTCTTGGCGGGGGTGGACCGGTTTGCCCAGTATTGCGGGCCGGGGCCGGCGAAGACGAAGGACGAAGTCCCGGCGAGGAGGAGTGCGATGGCGGTGAGTTTGAGCGTTTTCATTTTGGATTTTTTATTGGGTGAGTTGCCGCTGGGTTCGATGGGGTGCGGCGTCACAGGAACTACACCCGGCCCGCGGAAACCCCGCGGGAAATTTCGGCGCGATTTTCAAAATTGTAAGGTTGCGGCAAGCAGCCGGAAGGGCGGCGGTGCGATCTTCGGCGCGTTCAGAAAACCAATCGGCAGTTCGAAAACTCAATTCACTCCCCTGTTATGGATCACTCGAAAATGTTATTTCTCCGCAGTCGCGCGGCCCTGTTTGCGCTGGCGCTCGCGGGCATCGGCGGGCTCGCCTGGTCGGCCAGCGCGTTGAACGCCAGCCCGTCCGTGTCCGTCAAGGTGGACGACAAGCCCGTCGCCACGCTCAACTCGCCGCTGGGCGCGAGCTACGCGCCGGTGGTGAAACGCGTCGCCCCGAGCGTCGTGAAGGTGCTCGTGACCGAGCGCGCGAAGAAAATTGCCGCGGACGACGCGGCGCCGTTTTTCGACAACCCGGCATTTCGCGAATTTTTCGGCGACCAGTTCGGCCGCTCGTTCGGCCGGCGCGGCGCGATCATCCAGCCGCCGCAGGAAGGGCTCGGCTCCGGCGTCATCGTGAGCGCGGACGGATATATTTTGACGAACAACCATGTCGTCCACGGCGCGGACGTGATCAAGGTCACGCTGAACGACGGGCGTGAGCTGACGGCGAAAGTCGTCGGCACCGACCCCGAGAGCGATCTCGCGGTCGTGAAAGTTGACGCGAAGAATCTGCCGGCGATCACGTTTGCGGACAGCGAGCAGATCGAGGTCGGCGACCGCGTGCTCGCGGTGGGCAATCCGTTCGGCATCGGCCAGACGGTGACGAGCGGCATGGTGAGCGGTCTCGGACGCGCGACGATGGGGCTCGGCTACGAGGATTTCATCCAGACCGATGCGGCGATCAATCCCGGCAACTCCGGTGGCGCGCTCGTCGATGCCGAGGGGCGGTTGGTCGGCGTGAATACGGCGATCCTCAGCCGCAGCGGTGGATCGCAGGGCATCGGTTTTGCGATTCCCGCGAATCTGGCGCGCAACGTCATGGAACAGCTCGTGGCGCGGGGCAAAGTGGTGCGCGGCTATCTCGGTGTGACGGTGCAGGACATTACGCCCGCGCTCGAGAACGAGTTCAACGTCACCACGACCAAGGGCGCGATCGTCGCCGAGGTCGTGGGCGGCAGCCCGGCGGCGAAGGCGGGGCTGCGCAGCGGCGACGTGATCACGAAACTCGACGGCAAGGACGTGATCGATGCGCGGCACTTGAAGCTCGCGTCCGCCGGCATCGTGCCCGGCAGGAAGGTCGAGGCGCAGTATGTCCGCGACGGCAAGACGGTGACGGCGGAGCTGAGCGTGGGCGAACGACCGGGCGAGCGCGCGCTGGCCCGCGCCGGTGGCGACGAAAACGCGGACGAAAACAGCGGCGAAGTGGCGCGCTCAGCGGACACGGGCACGCTGAACGGCGTGGGCGTGAGCGATCTCGATCCGCAGGCGCGGCGCGAGTTCGACGTGCCGGCGCGGGTGCGCGGCGCGCTCGTGACGGAGGTCGATCCGAATTCCGCGGCGGCGGCGGCCGGTTTGCAGCCGGGCGACGTGATCGAGGAAATCAACCATCATGCCGTGCACAACGGCGACGAGGCGGTGAAGTTCACGGAAAAAACCGAATCGAAGAAAACCCTGCTGCGGGTGTGGAGCCAGCGCGGTTCGCGCTACGTCGTCGTGGACGAGACAAACGCGGACGCCGGGAACTCCTGAACGCGGCGAATGAATTTGTGTGCAGGTGTTGTAGGACAAAGCTCCGGGCGGAAGCGCCCGGAGCTTTTTTTCGAAAAAGCGCGAGGCGCCGCCGGCACATTAAACTTTCGCCCAACGGTCGTTGGCCGTTAGCCTGATCGCCATGCGTGTGCTCGTAGTTGAAGACGATGCGAAGATCGCCTTGTTCGTGGTCAAGGGCCTGAAGCAGGAAGGCTACGCGGTCGATCACGCCGGCGACGGCGACACGGGGCTCGCGCTTGCGAGTTCGACGAACTACGACGCGGCGGTGGTCGACATCATGCTGCCGGGGCTCGACGGGCTCAGTCTCGTGCGGCGGTTGCGCGCGGCGCGGGGCGACATGCCGGTGCTGTTCCTCAGCGCGCGGGCGAGCGTCGAGGATCGCGTGAAGGGCTTGCAGGCGGGCGGCGACGATTATCTGACGAAGCCGTTCGCGTTCGCCGAGTTGTCGGCGCGATTGCAGGCGTTGATCCGGCGCGCGAGCCGGGCGCCCGAGGCGACGCGGCTCGCGGCGGGCGACGTGACGCTCGACTTGGTCGGGCGCGTCGCGACGGTGGCGGGGAGAGCGGTGGAGTTGCAGCCGCGGGAATTCGCGCTGCTCGAATATCTGCTGCGCCACGCCGGCCGGGCGGTGACGAAGGTGATGATCCTCGAGCACGTGTGGGACTACAGTTTCGACCCGCAGACGAACGTCGTCGATGTGCTGATGTCGCGGCTGCGGGGCAAAATCGATCCGGACAAAACGCGCATCGAAACGCGGCGCGGCGTGGGCTATGTATTCAAAAACAACCGTTGACCGGTGGCGGCGGTCGCTCGCGGTGCGGCTGAGCGGGTGGTTCGCGGTGGTATTCGCCGTCGGGTTCAGCGCGATTTTCGCGCTGCTTTACTGGACGCTGGCGCGGCAGCTTGTGGCGCGCGACTACGAGGCGCTGCAACTGCGGCTGCAGCAATATGCGGAAATCTACGAGGCGGGCGGGCTCGACGGGCTGCGGGAGCGCGTGGCCGAGGACAGCGCGGCGCCGCACGTGCGCTCGCTGTTCATCCGGATCGTCGGCCCGGGCGGCGCGGGCGTGTGGGGAAAAATTCCGCCGGACTGGATCGAGGCCGATGCGCGGCGCGTGGCCGTGCCAGACGGCTGGGGCGGCTGGGCCGAGCGGCAGATTTTTACCGTGCGCGTGCCGCGGAACGACGCGGAGGACCTGGCGGTCGTCGCGCGCGCGCTGCCGGACGGGCGGCTGCTGGAGGTCGGGCGCAGCACGGACAGCCGCGCGGTGCTGCTCGCGCCGTTGCGACGGACGTTTCTGTGGGTCGGCGGCGCGGTGGTCGTGCTCGGTTTCGCGGCGGGGCTGGTGACGGCGCGGCGGGCGACGCGACCGTTGCGCGACGTGATCGCGACGGCGCAGCGGATCATCGCGACGGGCGCGCTCGACGCGCGCGTGCCGGCGCCGAAGCGCGAGGACGACGTGGCGGAGCTCGTGCGGGCGTTCAACACCGTGCTCGACAAGAACGCCGGGCTGCTGCGCGCGATGCGCGAGGCGCTCGACAACGTGGCGCACGATTTGCGGACGCCGCTCACGCGGCTGCGGGGGACGGCCGAGCTGGCGTTGCAGGCGAGCACGGGCGGCGGCGCGCAGCACGAGGCGCTGGCGGATTGCGTGGAACAGGCGGACGACGTGCTGAAGCTGTTGCGCGCGCTGATGGAAATTTCCGAGGCGGAGGCGGGGATGCTGCGGCTGGAAAAAACGCGTTGCGATCTCGGCGCGCTCGCGCGCGAGGCGGTGGAGCTTTACGCGGAGGTCGCGGAGGCGAAGCCGGTGGCGTTGAGCGCGGAAATCGGCGGACCGGTGCCGGTGCTCGCGGATGCGACCCGGCTGCGGCAGGCGATCGCGAACCTTGTCGACAATGCGGTGAAATACACGCCGGCGGGCGGGCGCGCGGTGGTGCGCGCGACGACGGAGGGCGGCGCCGCGGTGATGACGGTAAGCGACACGGGGCCGGGCGTGCCGGCGGCGGAGCAGGTGCGCGTGTGGGAGCGGCTGTATCGCGGCGATGCGAGCCGGTCACAGCGCGGACTCGGGCTGGGGCTGGCGCTCGTGCGCGCGATTATCGAAGCGCACGGCGGACGGGTAGCGTTGCGGAATGCGGCGGAGGGCGGGGCAGTCTTCGAGCTGCGGCTGCCGCTGGGCGGGAACTGAAACGGCGCGCGGCCGGCCGCCCCGCCGCTTTCGACGAAGCGGGAAATGTGTTATCATTCCGGGAATGACGGCAAAAATTTCTCCGGCGCGGCGTCAACTCGGTGCGGTGGGTCCGGCGGTTTTTCCGCTGGCGCTCGGCTGCATGGGAATGTCGGGCATGTATGGCCCGGCGGACGAGGCGGAGAGCATCGCGACGATCCATGCGGCGCTCGACGCCGGCGTGACGCTGCTCGACACGGGCGATTTTTATGGCAGCGGACACAACGAGCTGCTGATCGGGCGGGCGTTGAAAGGGCGGCGCGAGCAGGCGCTGCTCTCGGTCAAGTTCGGCGCGCTGCGGGCGCCGGGCGGCGGCTGGACCGGCTACGATGCGCGGCCGGCGGCGGTGAAGAATTTTCTCGCCTGCACGCTCGTGCGGCTGGGCGTGGACTACATCGACATCTACCGGCCGGCGCGGCTCGACCCGGCGGTGCCGATCGAGGAGACCATCGGCGCGATCGCGGAGCTGGTGAAGGCGGGTTACGTGCGGCACATCGGTTTGTCGGAGGTCGGCGTCGAAACCATCCGGCGCGCGCAGGCGGTGCACCCGATCGTGGATTTGCAGATCGAGTATTCGCTGATCAGCCGCGGGCCGGAGCGGGAGATTTTTCCGGCGCTGGCCGAGCTGGGGATCGGGGTGACGGCGTATGGCGTGCTGTCGCGCGGTTTGTTGAGCGGCTCGCAGCCGGCGGGGAAAACGGATTTTCGCTCGATGTTGCCGCGTTTTGCGGGCGAGAACGCGGAGAGGAACCGGCGCGCGGTCGCGGTGCTGGGCGAACTCGCGCGGGAGAAAGGCGCAACGCCGACGCAACTCGCGATTGCGTGGGTGCTGGCAAAAGGCGAGCGGATCGTGCCGGTGGTCGGCGCGCGCCGGCGGACGCAGCTCGCGGAATCGCTGGCGGCGGCGGCGCTGGTGTTGTCGGGCGAGGAGATCGCGCGGATCGAGACGGCACTGCCGGAGACGAGCGTGGCGGGCGCACGGTATCAGTCGCAGCAGATGGCGCACCTCGACAGCGAGCGTTGAGCCGGCGGGCTTTTTTCGCCGCTCGTTTCTCAGGGAGAGCCGGCCGCCGCGGATGCCGCCGGACTGGCCGGGGCGAGGTATTTGGCGAGGAAGGCTTCGATGCGGGTGTAGAGTTCCACCTGCTTGTCGAGGTGGCCCATGCCGTGTCCCTCTTCGCCGACGATGTAGGACTCGTGCGGCACGCGATACTTGTCCAAGGCCGAAAGTAGCGCATGCGATTGCTCGATCTCGACGGTCGTGTCGTCCTTGCCGCCGGCGACGAAGACCGGGACGCGGATTCGATCCACGTGGCGGCCGGGGGACATGGCGTCGAACTTGGCGGGCTCGCGTTTCGGATCGCCGAGCCGGCGCAGGAGATAGCCGAAGACGTAGGAATCGTATTGATCGTATTTTTTGTCGCGAATTTGCTGCTCCCAGTCGAACACGCCGGCGATGGTGATCGCACAGCGATAAAGCGCCGGTTCGCGCACGACGCCGGACACGGCGAGATAGCCGCCGAACGAGGAGCCCATGATGGCGATGCGCCCGGCATCGACGAGGCCGGAGGCGATCATCGCTTTCGTCGCGTCGGTGACGTCGTCATGCATCTTGACGAAATCCCATTTGTCCGCCTCGGGAAACATCCAGGTGTAGCCGTTCGAGCCGCGGTAGTTGGGCTGGAGGACAGCGTAGCCGCGGCTGGCGAGAAACTGGGCCTCGCGGTTGAAGCCCCAACTGTCCCGCGCCCACGGGCCGCCGTGCGGCAGCACGACGAGGGGCGGTGGATTTTTTTTCGAGGCGCCAGCGGGCATGGTCACGTAGGCGTCGAGGTGGCGGCCGTCGCGCGTCTTGAACTTGATCGTGTTTTGCGGCTGCATCCGCTGGGGATCGATCCACGGCGCCGAACGCTTGATGAGACCGACGGCGCGTTTTTCCAGATCGACCCAGTTGTAGATCACCGGCTGGCGGTCTGAATAGGTGGCGACGAGAAAGAGTTTTTGCGCTTCGTCGCTGCCGATGATCCGGACGACGAGGCCGGGAAAATAGCCGTTCAGGATTTTTTGGAGCTGGCGATATTCCTCGTTGAACCAGACGACGTTGGGGCCGTTGCGCTCGGAGACGGCTCCGATGATGAGATGATGGACCGGATCGCGATACAGCCAGCCGTCCGACAGGCCTTCGCCATAAAAGTCGTAGGCCTTGTCGTCGAGCAGGACGGCGCCGAGTTGGCCGGTGGCGCCGTCCATGAACTGCACGGCGCGCGGCTTCCCGTCCTGCCGCGGTCCGCGCACGACGAGCTGGCCGGGCTCGTCGCCGCAGCCGATGATGTCGATTTCATCGAGATCGACCGGACATTTTTCCCAACGCTCCCCGACCAGCCGGCGGAGCGCCGGCACGCCGGCTCGCACGGTCACGCAAAACTCGAGCTCGCCATCCTTGTTGGCGATGTAGGAAGCCGCGATGCCGTCCCGCGGCTTGGGATAGCGCTTTTCGATATGGCGCTCGTTGTTGTCGCGGGTGGCCATGACGAGCGCCATGTCGGTGTTCACCGACAGCAAGTTCACGATCTGGCCGCCCTTGAGGTCGGTGTTGACGACGGCGACGCCGAGATCCTGGTCGGAACCTTCGTCGAGTCCGTCGTAGCGGTTCCAGACGAGCGGCCGGAGGCGGTTTTGGGGCGGCACGGCGAGCACGCTGGAAAAATAGAACTGCAGCAGCGGGTAGGCGTCCTGGAGCGCGCCGACGTCGGCGGCGAGCAGACCGATGCCGTAGAGCTTGCGCGCGGAGACTTCGAAGACCAGCCGGTGGTCGTTGAGCCAGTCAACCTGGTAGATGTCCTTGTCGCCGAAGCCGCCGAGCGTTTCGACCTTCTGGGTCATCAGCTCGTAAACCAAAAGCTCG
>Ga0265313_10000390_pt1 | contig 47314 bp, 49 predicted proteins | sample 4123metaG_FD_203122 | JGI IMG/M metagenome (GOLD analysis project Ga0265313, IMG submission 203122) | Rhizosphere microbial communities from Carex aquatilis grown in University of Washington, Seatle, WA, United States - 4-1-23 metaG | ecosystem: Host-associated > Plants > Roots > Rhizosphere >... | reverse complement strand
TATCGCGCTGGGAGAAAAGGACGGTCACGGGTGTCAGTTTATGCGGTCAATGCGCAAACAGAAAGGCCGGTCCCGATGGAACCGGCCTTCCCGGACCGAGCCCCCTCGGTCTTACTGGTGGACGACTACCAGCGAGCCGACCTTCACGCGATCGTAGAGATCGATGATGTCGTCATTGGTGAGTCGGATGCATCCGGACGAGACGGCCTGCCCGATCGTCCACGGCTCCGAGGTGCCATGGATGCGATAGAGCGTAGTGCCGATATAGATCGCGCGGGCGCCGAGCGGGTTGTCCGGTCCCCCGGGCATGTAGGCCGGCAGGTCGGGGACGCGCTGGCGCATCTCGGGCGGCGGCGTCCAGCCCGGCCATTCGGCCTTGCGGGTGACCGCGTGCTGGCCCTGCCAGGCAAAGCCCTCGCGGCCGACACCGATGCCGTAGCGCAGCGCCTGTCCACCCGGCAGCACCAGGTAGAGGTAGCGCTGCGACGTCTCGATGACGATTGTCCCCGGCTTGAACTTGGTGTCGTACGGAACCGTCGTCCGCACGAACGCGGCCGGGACGCCGCCATGGGTCGTGATCGTGCTACGCGAGACCCAGCTGTTGGTGTCCGGGTCGTAGACCAGAGACGCCCAGGCGGGTGCCGTGGCGGCCAGCGAAATGATCGCGGCGAAAAACGCTGCGATGAGAATTCTCAATCGTGCCATCGATGCCTCTTCGTTGCGGGGGTGAGCGCCACCCTGCAAGCAGATTGCCTGATTAACCAAATTGGCTTTTGGCTGGAAGTGGGGAGCGCTTCAATTCAAAGGGATCAGGTGAGGCTGAGGCGTTCTGTGTTGCGGCAAAGAGACAATCTCGATCACTGCCCTGTGAAGTCGGCAGTTGACAGGGCAGGGGTCGGCTCCTAGCACCCGCGTGGATCGGAGGGGCCGATGTCCGACAATCTCAAGCGCGACGCCGCCGCAGCAGCGCTGGGCGAAGTGAGAGCCGGCATGACGGTCGGCCTCGGCACCGGATCGACCGCGAAGGAGCTCGTGCTGCTGCTCGGTGAGCGCGTCCGGGCCGGTCTTTCGATCGTCGGCGTGCCGACCTCGGAGGTGACCGCGGCGCTGGCGAAAGAACAGGGCATCGCCCTGACGACGCTCGACGAGCAGCCCCGGCTGGACCTCACCATCGACGGCGCCGACGAAATCGGTCCGGCCCTGAGCCTGATCAAGGGCGGCGGCGGCGCGCTGTTGCGCGAAAAGATCGTCGCCGCGGCGTCCGCCCGCATGGTGGTGATCGCCGATGCCAGCAAGGCGGTGCCGGCCCTCGGACGGTTCGGGCTGCCGATCGAGGTCAACCGCTTCGGCTTTGCCGCCACGCGCCTCGCGATCGAGGCGATCATGGCCGGGCACGCTGCCGCGGGCGGCGAGCTTCGGCTGCGCCAGTCGCCGGTGGGCCAGCCTTTCGTGACGGATGGCGGGCACCTCATCCTCGATGCATTTTTTGGCCGTATTTCCCGGCCAGAAGCCCTTTCCGCCGCGCTCCACGAGGTGCCGGGCGTAGTCGAGCACGGCCTGTTTCTCGGCCTCTGCAAACGGGCCTATGTCGCGGGACCGGACGGCGTGACAATAATCGATGCGTGACGCGACGGCGTCCGCGAACGGGGGTACTACCAGATGAAGACCAAGCTGTTCTCGCGCGTGCTGCTGGCGCCGGCGATGATCGTCCTCGCGCTCGGGGTGAGCGGGCCGGCTCCCGCCCAACAGGCATCTTCCGCCCCGGCTCCTGCCGCTCAGCCGGCCGCGCCGCAGGTCAGCCCGGAAGCCCTTGCGCTGGCACGCAAGTACATCGAAATCACCAGCATCAGCCCGTATGCCAGCGCGCTGGCGCTCGTCGCCTCGCAGATCAGCAGCCAGATCGTGCCGCAGCACCCCGACCAGGCAAAGAAGATCGACGACACCATCCGCGCCGTCATCACCACCTACAAGGGCAAGGATGACCAGTTCCTCGACACCATCGCGCGGCTCTACGCGGTGACCTTCACCCAGGCCGAGCTGCAGCAGATCGTCGATTTCTATTCGAGCCCGGTCGGCCAGAAGCTCACCCAGCAGCGTCCCGGCCTCGCGGCGTCGCAGCAGGAGGCGCTGGGCATCCTGCAGCAGCAGCTCGGCACCGAGGTCATGGGCAAGGTCAAGACCGCGCTCCTCGCCGAAGGCATCAAGCCGTAACGCAGGCGTCATCGCCGCAGATCGGACCCCGCCTTGTGCGGGGTCTTTTTTTGCTTTAGCGCCAAGCCCATGGACTACGACCTGATCGTCATCGGCGGCGGCTCGGGCGGCGTGCGGGCCGCGCGCATGGCCGCCACGTATGGCGCCAAAGTCGTGGTCATCGAGGCCGATCGCGTCGGCGGCACCTGCGTCATCCGCGGCTGCATCCCCAAGAAGCTGTTCGTCTACGCCGCCCGCTTCGCCGATATGTTCGAGGTCGCCGAAAGCTATGGCTGGACGGTCGACGCGAAGTTCGACTGGCCGACCCTTGTCGCCAACAAGGACAAGGAAATTGCCCGCCTCGAGGCGGCCTATATCGCCGGTGTCGAGCGCTCGGGCGGCACGATCATCAAGGATTGGGCGACGATCACCGGCCCCAACAGCGTCCGGCTCAAGACCGCCGGACGCGAGATCACCGGCAAATACATCCTCGTCGCCACCGGCGGGCATCCGCGCATTCCGGACGTGCCTGGCAAGGAGCTCGCGATCACCTCGAACGAGGCGTTCCATCTGCCGGAGCTGCCGCACTCGATCCTGATCGACGGCGGCGGCTATGTCGCGGCGGAGTTCGCGACGATCTTTGCCGGCCTCGGCGTCGATACGACCATCGTCTATCGCGGCGGCTGCATGCTCCGCGGTTTCGACGAAGATCTGCGCCAGGGCCTCGATGCCGGACTCGAGGACCGCGGCGTGCGGCGCATCTACGAGACGACGATCCGCGGCCTCGAACGCCAGGGACCCGATGTCGTCGCGCACTTTTCCGACGGCGTCGACGCCCCGTTCGGAGCCGTGATGTTCGCCGTCGGTCGCACGCCCAACACGCAAGGGCTTGGCCTCGAAACCGCCGGCGTCGAGCTCGGGCCCGATGGCTCGGTGACAGTCGACAAATATTCGCGCAGCAGCGTTCCTTCGATCTACGCGGTAGGCGATGTGACCGGGCGGCTGCAGCTCACCCCCCTCGCGGTGCGCGAGGGTTGGTACGTCGCCGAGACGCTGTTCAACAACAACCCGATGGCGGTCGACCTGTCGCTGGTCGGCACCGCGGTCTTCGCCGAGCCCGAGGTCGCGACCATCGGGCTCAGCGAGGCCGACGCGGCGACGCATGGCGACATCGATGTCTACCTCACGCGCTTCCGGCCGATGATCAATACGCTCTCGCCGAGCTCCGAGCGGATGATGATGAAGATCGTCACCGAACCCGACGAGGGGCGGGTGCTGGGCGTTCACATCCTCGGGCCCGGCGCCGCCGAGCTGGTCCAGATGGCCGCCATTCCGATGGGCATGGGCGCGACCAAGCGCGATTTCGACCGCGCCATCGCCATGCACCCGACGGCCGGCGAGGAGCTCGTGACCTTCAAGAGCCCGAGCTATCGCTATCGGGGCGGCGTGAAGCAGTAGCCTCCCGCTCCGCTATGGCGGCATGGGCGGCCATTTGATACACCGCCCATCCTCATGGACGCCAAGGCAATGACCCCATCCACCTGGACCCCGCAAAGCTGGCGGCAGAAACCGATTTCGCAGGTGCCGGTCTACCCCGATGCCGCCAAGCTCGCCGCGGCCGAGGCGCAGCTCGCGAGCTTTCCGCCGCTGGTGTTCGCCGGCGAAGCGCGCGACCTCAAGACCCAGCTGGCCGAAGTCGCGCGCGGCGAGGCGTTCCTGCTGCAGGGCGGCGACTGCGCCGAGAGCTTTGCCGAGCACGGCGCCGACCACATCCGCGACTTCTTCCGCGTCTTCCTGCAGATGGCGGTGATCCTGACCCACAGCGCCGGCAAGCCGGTGGTGAAGGTCGGGCGCATCGCGGGCCAGTTTGCCAAGCCGCGCTCGTCCGACACCGAAACGGTCGGCGGCGTGACGCTGCCCTCCTATCGCGGCGACATCGTCAACGACATCGGCTTCACCGCCGAGGCGCGGACCCCCGATCCCGAGCGGCTGCTGCTCGCCTACCGGCAGTCGGCCGCGACGCTTAACCTCCTGCGCGCCTTCGCCAGCGGCGGCTATGCGAGCTTGTCGCGCGTCCACGAATGGACGATGGGCTTCATGAAGGACTCGGCGGCGTTCCCGCGCTTCGAGGAAGTCGCGAAAAAGATCGACGACGCCATTGATTTCATGCGCGCCCTCGGCCTCACCGCCGACAACACCCAGCAGCTGCGGGAGACGCGGTTCTACACCAGCCACGAGGCGCTCCTGCTCGGCTACGAGCAGGCGCTGACCCGCCGCGACTCGATCACCGGCGACTGGTACGCAACCTCCGGCCACATGCTCTGGATCGGCGACCGCACCCGCCAGCCAGACGGCGCCCACGCCGAGTATTTCGCCGGCATCAAGAACCCCATCGGCATCAAATGCGGGCCGACGCTCTCAGCCGATGACCTGCTGCGCCTGCTCGACCGGCTGAACCCCGACGACGAAGCCGGCCGCATCACGCTGATCTGCCGCTTCGGCTCCGACAAGGTGAAGGAGCATCTGCCGCGCATCATCGAGACGGTGCAGAAGGCGGGCCGCACGGTCGTCTGGTGCACCGATCCCATGCACGGCAACACCGTCAAGGCGCATAACGGCTACAAGACCCGGCCCTTCGAGAAGGTGCTGAGCGAGGTGCACTCCTTCTTCCAGGTGCACCGCCAGATGGGCACCTATGCAGGCGGCATCCATATCGAGATGACCGGCGACGACGTCACCGAATGCACGGGAGGCGGAATCGCCGCGGTGAGCGAAGGCAGCCTCAAAGACCGCTACCACACCTATTGCGACCCCCGGCTCAACGCCAGCCAGTCGCTCGAAATGGCGTTCCTCGTCGCCGAGGAAATCCGCGTTCAGCGCCCGGCACGCCAGCCAGCGGTCAACGCGATCTAGCCCTGCGCTTGCGGCTCCATTGCCCTCTCCCCTTGAGGGAGAGGGTGCCCGAAGGGCGGGTGAGGGGTTGGTTCCACATCGGTGATCTCCGAGAGAACCCCTCGTCCGGCGCTTCGCGCCACCTTGTCCCTCAAGGGGAGAAGGAAAGACCCCAATCCCGCGTCATTGACGACGGCCCGGTTCTGCTCCAATCATGACGCGCTGTCGTGGACTCGGAAGCGGGTGGAAACCCCGCGCGGTCGCGCCACTGTAACCGATGAGCGCTCGCAAGGCGCATTGGAAGTCAGACCCGGCCACGGCACAGCAGAACGCTATCGGGACGCGAAATCCCAAGGAGCATCGATGTCGGATATCGCACTGGCGCCAGAGGCGCACGCCACCCCTATTCCCCTGCGTGAGCTCTGGCCGTGGCTGGTCTTCGGTACGCTGCTCGCCCTGCTCGCGATCTACTTCGTCGGCGCGGAGCAGGGGGCAACCTCTTTGATCTCCGGCACCTACGTGCATGAATTCGTGCACGACAGCCGCCATCTCCTCGGCTTCCCCTGCCACTGATCCTGGCGCGGGCAAGCAGGAGAGGCTGACATGGCAAGAACATTTCTGATCCGCGGCATGCTCTGCGGACTGGCTGCGGGCATTTTGGTTTTCATCTTCGCCAAAGTCTTCGGCGAGCCGAACGTCGATGGCGCCATCGGCGTCGAGTCGGCAATCGCCAAGGCGGCGGGCGAGATGGAGATGCCGGATCTGGTGAGCCGCGACGTGCAATCAACCTGGGGCCTGTTCACCGGTGTGATGCTCTACGCCGTGGCGATCGGCGGGCTGTTCTCGCTGCTCTCCGCCTATGCATGGGGCCGGATGGGGCGTCTCGGCGCGCGCAGCAGCTCGGCTCTGCTCGCCCTCGCATGCTTCGTTGCGATCTATCTCGTGCCCTTCCTCAAATATCCGGCTAACCCGCCATCGGTTGGCAATCCGGACACCATCCAGATCAGAACCGCGCTCTATTTCGGTATGATGGTGATTTCCATCGCCGGCATGGTCGCGGCGATCAATCTGGGCCGCGCCCTCGTGCCGCGCCTTGGGCTCTGGTACGCCAACCTCGCGGCGGTGGCCGCCTATGTCGTCGTTGTGCTCATCGCCTGCGCGATGATGCCGCCGATCGACGAGGTCCCGGCGGCATTTCCGGCGAGCCTGCTGTGGTCGTTCCGGCTCTCCGCGCTCGGCATGCAGGCGATCCTGTGGACCGTCCTCGGCCTCGGCTTCGGCGAACTCACCGCGCGTAGCGCCATAGCTCGCGTCTCGCGTTCTGCGAGAACCGCCTAGCCCGGATTAGCGGAGCATTAACCCTAACGAGGCATAAACGAGCAGTCGCGTTCGTTTGTGCCGAGGGTCCGATGCTCCGAATCCTGCCCAGTCTTCTGGCGCTCAGCGCCGCCACGCTGTTAGCCGCCCCGGCGATCGCCGCCGATATCGGGAACGGCTGGAGCGATGGCTCCGGCGACCAGGGCGATGGCGGCCTGCGCAGCGGCTACCCGACCGCACCCGGCGATTGGGCTGGGCTGGGTGACAAGGACGATCCGCTCACCTTCGAATTCGGCATGCGCTACTGGTATTCGATGGGGTCAGTCAGCGGCAGCTCGGGGGGCTCCTCGATCGCCTCGACCGACACCTCGCACATCGGCGAACTGAACCTGCGCATCAACGACAATTCGACCAACACCTTTGCGACCGCGCTCGCGGGCCTGTCGGTCTATTCGACCGGCAGCTTCACCAGCGGCGGCGGCTCGGGGTCGATCACCGAAGGTCACGTCGGCTATCTCGGCGCCGATTTCGGCTGGAACGCCATTGGCGACAATAAGGGCTCGGGCGCCGGGATTCTCGTCGGCTACCAGTATTGGAAAGAGGGTCTCGATACCGGCCGCAACAACTACACGACGCTGCAGGCCGGCGACACGGTGACGTATGACGGCACCACCGGCCAGACCTTCATCCCCGGCGACAGCGCGCAGAACAATCTCGATGTGAACCTGCTGCGCCTCGGCGTCTCCGCCAAGGCCAATCTCGGCAACTTCATCGACATCAGCGGCAACCTGGTCGGCGTGCCCTACGCCAAGGTCACCGGCACGATGGGCGTCGACGATCCGACTTTCAGCAATGCAGTCTATACCGGTCCGGCGCAGGACCCCTATGGCGCGCAGACCGGTAACATTTCGAGCATGCGCTCGTCGCCGACTTCGGTCGATGGCTGGGGCTACGGCGCGATGGCGGAAGCCTGGCTCGGCGTCCACCCCACGCAGAACCTGACGTTCCGCCTCGGCGGCCGCGCCTGGTACATTCAGGGCGTCGCCGACGAAACCTACACCCGCGCCTATATTCCAGACCCAGGCAGCGACGGCACGACGCCGCCGAACTACGATCAGGAAAACAAGGTCACCAGCGCCGGCTTCATTTCGCAGAACAACCCGTTCTCGCTGTTCCGCTACGGCATCCTCGCCGAGGCCGACTACAACTTCTAGGCAAAGTCGGGTTCGCTTGCCCTTGCCGGATCGAGTCGCTAGATGTCCCGCGAACCTCCCGCGGGACATTTTCAATTGGTCGACAGACTGCGAATTGCGCTTGCGCAGCTCAATCCGAAGGTCGGTGCGCTCGCGGCCAACCTCGAGCTGGCGAAGGGCGCATTGCGCGACGCGGAAGCGGCCGGCGCCGACATCCTGCTGCTGAGCGAGCTGTTCCTCACCGGCTATTTCCCCGAGGACCTGTTCTTCAAGCCGCGCTTCGTGGCCGACGCGATGGCCGCGGCCGGCGAGCTGGTGCACGCCACGGCCGGCGGCAAGGTCAGCCTGTTGCTGCCCACCGTCTGGCGCGATGGAGCGGCGCTCTACAACGCCGTGCTGCTGGCCGAGAACGGCAAGGTCGCGGCCCGGCGCTACAAGCACGAGCTGCCCAATGACGACGTGTTCTACGAGCGCCGCTATTTCACCGCCGGCCCGCTGCCCGAGCCGATCACCATCAAGGGCGTGCCGATCGGCGTGCCGATCTGCGAGGATGTCTGGCATCGGGCTGTGCCCGAACATCTCGCGGAGCAGGGGGCCGAGATACTGCTCTGCCCGAACGGCTCACCCTACTGGAAGAACAAACAGCACACCCGGCTCGATCTCGTCCGCGCCCGCGTCGTCGAAGACCGCATTCCGCTGCTTTACCTCAACCAGGTCGGCGGCCAGGACGAGTTGGTGTTCGATGGCGCCTCGTTCGGCGTCGAGCCGGGCGGCCGCATCGTCTTCCAGGGACAGAGCTTCGAGTCCGATTTCATCGTCACCGACTGGGAGCGCACCCGCCTCGGCTGGCGCTGCAGCAAAGGCGCGGTCACCCCGCTCGCCTCGGTGTCCGAAGCCCCGTGGCAGGCGATGCTCCGCGGCCTGCGCGACTATGTCCGCAAGAACGGCTTCAGCAAAATCGTGCTTGGCATGTCGGGCGGCATCGACAGCGCGCTGGTCGCCGCCATCGCGGCCGACGCGCTTGGGCCGGACAATGTTCACGCCGTGATGCTGCCCTACCGCTACACCTCCGAGGACAGCCTGCGCGACGCGAAGGACTGCGCTGCCCGCCTCGGCATCCGCTACGACATCGTGCCCATCGGCAAGCCGGTCGATGAAGCGCTCGCCGAGCTGCAGCCCGTGTTCGGCAACGTGCCGCCCGACCTCACCGAGGAGAACATCCAGTCGCGTATGCGCGGGCTGGTGCTGATGGCGATCTCCAACAAGACCGGCGCCATGCTGCTGACCACCGGCAACAAGTCGGAGATGGCCGTCGGCTACGCGACCATCTACGGCGACATGAATGGCGGCTTCAATCCGATCAAGGACCTCTTCAAGATGGAGGTCTATAAGCTCGCCCGCTGGCGCAACGCCCACGTGCCGCAGGGTTCGCTCTGTCCGCATGGCGACGTGATCCCGACATCGATCATCGACAAGGCGCCCACCGCCGAGCTGAGGCCGAACCAGACCGACCAGGATTCCTTGCCGCCCTACGCCGTGCTCGACGAGGTTCTCACCGGCCTGATCGAGGAGGAGCTCAGCGTCGCCGAGATCGTCGACAAGGGGCAGGGCCGGTTCGATCGCGCCCTGGTCAAGCGCGTCGAGCGGTTGGTGCTGCTCGCCGAATACAAGCGGCGCCAGGCCGCGCCCGGTGTAAAGCTGACGAAGAAGGCCTTCGGCATCGGCCGTAAATATCCCATCACCAACGGCTATCGCGACGACAGCGATGTCGTGGTTCGCGAGCGGCCGTTCGCCGCGCAGGGTGTCGAGTGACGCGCGTCCGCTACGCCCCGTCGCCCACCGGCCGCATCCATATCGGCAATGCGCGGCCGGCGCTGCTCAACTGGCTGTTCGCGCTGAGGACCGGCGGCGAGTATGTGCTTCGTCTCGACGACACCGACCGCGAGCGCTCGACCGAGGAATTCGCCCGCGGCATCGAGGCCGATCTGGCGTGGCTCGGCATCGCGCCCTCTCTCCAGGTCCGCCAGTCCGATAGAATGGCGCTTTACGACGCCGCGCGCGACCGCCTGATCGCCGCCGGCCGGCTCTACCCCGCCTACGAGACCGAGGACGAGCTCGAGATCAAGCGCGGCCGCGCCCGGCTTCTGGGCAAGCCTCCAATCTACGACCGCGCCGCGCTGGCGCTCACTCCCGCCCAGCGCGCCGCTTACGAAGCCGAAGGCCGAAAGCCGCACTGGCGGTTCCGGCTCGACGGGCGACCGGTGACCTTCACCGATCTCATCAAGGGGCCGCAGACGGTCAACACCGCCTCGATGTCCGACCCCGTGCTGATCCGCGGCGACGGCTCCTATCTCTACACGCTTTGCTCGGTGGTCGACGACATCGACCTCGGCATCACCCACGTGATCCGCGGCGAAGATCACGTCAGCAACACCGGCACGCAGATCGAGATCTTCGAGGCTTTGGGCGGCACGGTGCCGGCCTTCGCCCACCACAACCTGCTCACCGGCGCGGAAGGCGAGGGGCTCAGCAAGCGCCTAGGCTCGCTGTCGCTGGCCGAGCTGCGCGAGGCCGGCTACGAACCGCTCGCTGTGGCGATCGTCGCCGTGCTGACCGGCACGAGCCTTTCGGTCGAACCATACCCTGATCTCGCGGCGATCGCCGAACGGCTCGAGCTGTCGATGATCTCCCACGGCCCGGCGCGGTTCGACCCGGCGGAACTCGACAGCCTCAACGCCCGCCTGCTGCACGCCATGTCCTATGATGCGGCCCAGCCGCGCCTGCCGCCCACGATCGGCCCCGCCGCCTGGGACGCGCTGCGCGGCAATTTGCAGCTCTTTTCCGACGTTGAGGCGTGGGCCACGATCATCGCCGGTCCAATCGAGCATCGCGCCACGGATGAAGATCGCGCCTTCCTGAACACGGCGGGCGACCTGCTGCCTCTCGAACCCTGGGACGAGACCACCTGGGGCACCTGGACCGCCGCGCTGAAATCGCAGACCGGCCGCAAGGGCCGCGCCCTGTTTCACCCGCTGCGGCTGGCGCTCACCGGCCGCGAGGACGGGCCGGAGCTCAAGTCCCTGCTGCCTCTGTTGGGGCGTAAGGCGTGTCTGGACCGACTATCCTGACGCGCTTGTCGCCGAACATCACGATGCGCGTCGGATCGGTCGCGGCCTGCTGCAGCACGACGGGCGCCGGCGCTTCGCCCGGTGCAGGCGGTCGGGGGCGGGGCAGCGGCACGTCGACATAAGTCGCCGACACCGTGAGAATCTTGGCGTCGTTGGGTTGGCGCGGATCGACCAGCGGCAGCGGGAAGCTCTGGCCCTCGAAGCTGATCATCGCGCGCTGCGTGCCGTCGCTCAGATCGGCGAGGTTGATCGTGCCATAGCTGATCGGCGGCTTGCAGCTCAGCGCCGGATCGATCGAGGTCCGGTAGGCGAAGGCATGCGGCAGCGATTTATAGGGCTGCCCGCTCAGATTGATCATCTGGTCCGGGTCCTGCCCGGGATTGTTGTAATAGTAGAGATCGACGTCGAGCCCCGGGCATTGCTGCTGGCACGTCGCGAGGTCGTCCTGCGCGTACTGCACGAGCGTCGAAAAGCTGATCGGCCAGTAGTAGCCGTCTTCCTTGCGCACGCATACGGTGCGGATGGTGTTGTAGCCGGCTTCGCCGGAAAACTGGTCGCCGCGGGTAGTGTTGCCGTCGCCGCCGAACGAATTGCTGAACGCCCCGAAGATCTGCTCGAGCAGGTTGCCCCGCCGCGACTGCCCGAAGCTCGCGTTCGAGCCGCTGTCGCAGCCGGCCCGGTCCATCTCCTGCTGCACGGCGTTGCGCTGGTCGACGATGGTCGTGAGCTTGCCGGCCTGGTCGCGCTCGGCGCGCGCCTGGAGAATCTGGTTCCATTCGATCTTGCACTGGCCGACGAGCGGCTGGCCGGCTTTCGCGGCGGCGTTGCAGCCGTCGCGGATGTACTGGCCCTCGGCGTCGCGCACGCCCTGCGCCGCCTGTCGCTGTTGATCGCCGATGCTGTCGGCGCCGCCGGGACCGGCGGCCGCATCGAGCGCTCGCAGCGTGTTGTTGAGCGAGGCGCAATTGCCCGCCTGGGCGAAGGCGTCGGTCGCGCCGAGCCCAAACCAGAGCATCGCGCAAACGAGCGCGGCCAGCCGGAACAGCGATAGTGACGCCTTTGTCATCGAATGCGTGAGCCCAAGGCGCTGGCTAGCCCAGCACTTTGCCGAAATTCAGACGCTCAATCTAGGGGGCGGCCGTCACCGTAACGTGAAGATTTTCAAGAGGTTCCGGGATGAAGTTCAGATCGGCGGCATTTACCCTCGGGTCGCGCCCAACAGCCAGGAACCATCGATGTCCTTCAAGACGCTTGCCGCCCTCTCGCTCACCGGCGTGATCGCGACCTTCGCCTGCGCCGTCATTGCCGACGACGCACCGACGTTTCAGGTCGATCCGGCAATTGCCGCCATGACCGCCGACTAGAAGGTCGCGGCGCGCGAACAGGCCATGAAGGACGACGGCCGCGCGCTCCGCGCTGCCTCGAAGACGACACGGCCGGACGCCGTCAAAGCGATCGACATCGCCCTCCAGAACTTCACCAATTTCCCGGCGCTGTTTGCCGATAGCGCGACCAACGCCCAGTCGACCGCCGATCCGCAGATCTGGAAGGAATTCGACAAGTTCACGGCCTTGATCGACAAGGGCAAGACCGCACTGCTCGCCGCCCGCGCCGCGGCGTCCGCCGGCGACGCGGCGGGGCTGAAGCAGGCCATCTCGCAGGTCAGCACCGTCTGCAGCGACTGCCACAACGACTACCGGGACCAGTAACGCCGGCCGTTTCCGCCCTGTTCATCCTCCCGTCGCCGGCCCCCTTGCGTTCTGCCGCGTTCGCCGTCACATTGCGCGCCATGAAAACCGCCGGCGCAATCTGCATTATCGGCTCCATTATTTGCTGCTAACACCTGTTGGCGGCGCGGTTTTCTTCATCCTCAGTCTCAAGTAATCCGAAGAGCCCGCTGCCAGCGCGTCGTAACCGTCGAGGCACTGGCCGCTCATGGCTGCTCCTGAAGGCAAGCTCAGGCTCTACAACACGCTGACCCGGACCAAGGAGGACTTCGTTCCTCTCGATCCGGCCAATGTGCGCATGTACGTCTGCGGCCCGACGGTTTACGACTTCGCCCATATCGGCAACGCGCGCCCGGCGATCGTCTTCGACGTGCTGTTCCGGCTGCTGCGGCACCTCTACGGGCCCGAGCACGTCACCTATGTCCGCAACATCACCGACGTCGACGACAAGATCAACGCCCGCGCCGTGCGTGACTATCCCGGCCTGCCGCTGAACGAGGCGATCCGCAAGGTCACCGAAACCACGGCCGCGCAATACGACAAGGACGTCGCCGCCCTCGGCTGCCTGCCGCCGACCGTGCAGCCCCGCGCCACCGAGAACATCGCCCAGATGCAGGCGATGATCGGCAAGCTGGTCGCGAGCCATCACGCCTATGAGGCAGCCGGAATCGGCGAAGTGCTGTTCGATGTCGGCTCGATGCCAGATTACGGCGCGCTCTCCGGCCGTGACCTCGCCAGCAATCTCGCCGGCGCCCGCGTCGAGGTCGACGCGCACAAGAAGAACCCGGCCGACTTCGTCCTCTGGAAGCGCTCTTCGGCCGACGAGCCCGGCTGGGACTCTCCCTGGGGCCGCGGACGCCCCGGCTGGCACATCGAATGCTCGGCCATGAGCGAGCGCTATCTCGGCCAGGTCTTCGACATCCACGGCGGCGGCCTCGACCTGATCTTCCCGCACCACGAAAACGAGCTCGCCCAATCCCGCTGCGCCCACGGCACCGACGCCATGGCGCGCTACTGGATGCACAACGGCTTCCTCCAGGTGGAGGGCCAGAAGATGAGCAAGTCGCTCGGCAACTTCTTCACCATCCGCGAACTGCTCGACACCGACAAATTCGGCGGCCGCAAATGGCCCGGCGAAGTGCTGCGCCTCGCCATGCTGATGACGCACTATCGTCAGCCAATCGACTTTTCAGTTGCCCGGTTGGAAGAGGCTGCGCGCATCGTAGACAAGTGGGCCGACGCAAAATTGGCCATCAACAAGGCGTTTGGGGCAGACTTGGCAGCGTTTCATGCCGACATTCCGGCCAACAGTCCACTACGCGATGATCTGAACTTGGCGCCCGTGATCGCGGACCTGCATCGCCTCGGGTCCGAGGGCTCCAGGGGTGATCGAGGCGCCGCCGCATCGTTCCATGTCGCACTCAATCTATTGGGATTTTCGGAGATTGAGATCGAGAGTCAGGCCGTTGCAAACTTCGGGGCTCGGCAGAGCACCGATTTTCGATCACGGATTGAGAGTTCGATAGAGTCACGCCTCGCAGCCCTCAACGCGCGCGACTTCAAACGTGCAGACGAAATCCGTGCCGCCCTTCTCGCCGAGGGCATCCAGCTCATGGATTCGAAAGACGCCGCCGGTGAACGGGTGACCACCTGGGAGGTCAAGCGATGACCGGACCAACCCCTCATCCGGCGGCTGCGCAGCCACCTTCTCCCTCAAGGGGAGAAGGGGACCTGGCGCCGACCGATAGACAGAAGCCAGGTGCGATCGTTCTTCCTTCCCCCCTTGAGGGGGAAGGTGCCCGAAGGGCGGATGAGGGGTTGCTTGCCGCAATCGCGGCGCGCGACCAGGGTCGCGGCCGTTCAGCGCGCACCGATTGGCGCGGTCCCTCGGTAGAACGCCGGAGGGGTTTTGCCAGGCGCATGCGATCTCATCCAACCGAAGCCGAGCGCCGCCTTTGGACGCTGCTTCGCGACCAGCGGCTCGCCGCGTTCAAGTTTCGCCGTCAGGCGCCGGTCGGCGACTATATCGTCGATCTGCTCTGCGCCGGCCGAAAGCTCATCGTGGAGCTGGATGGGTCTCAGCACGCCGAAAACGCATATGACGCCGTCAGGGACACCTGGCTCGCGCAGCAGGGGTTTCGCGTCCTCCGCGTCTGGAACAACGATATGCTCGCCCGGCCGGCGAGTGTGCTTCAAGCTATACTCGCAGCCCTAGAGGAGCAGGAACCATGACCACCACCATCGACCACATCGGCATCAACGTCGCCAATTACGAAAAATCGAAGAAGTTCTACATCGCCGCGCTGAAGCCGCTCGGCGTCACCGTGATGCAGGATTTCGGCACCGTGATCGGCATGGGCGCGCAGTTCCCCTATCTGTGGATCTCGGAGGGCGCTCCCGGCCACATGCATCTGGCGTTCCGCGCCGATAGCCGGGCGCTCGTCGACGAGTTCTACGCCGCGGCGATCAAGGCCGGCGGCAAGGACAACGGCAAGCCCGGGCTTAGAACGGAGTACCACCAGCACTACTACGCGGCGTTCATCCACGACATGGATGGGCACAATATCGAATGCGTCTGTCATGAGCCCAAGTGACGGCCAGCTGACCGGCGGCTGCCAGTGCGGCGCGGTGCGCTTCTCCGCCAGGCGGCTGGGGCGCGCCTCGATCTGCCATTGCCGCATGTGCCAGAAGGCGTTCGGCGGGTTCTTCGGCCCGCTCGTCACCGCGTTCGGGGTCACCTGGACGCGGGGCGAGCCGGCCTGGTTCCAGAGCTCGAACAAGGTCAGGCGCGGCTTCTGCGCGCTTTGTGGAACGCCGCTCGCCTATGATTTCGGCGCCTCCGCGATCGAGCTGTCGATCGGCGCGTTCGATAATCCCGAGCTTGCGGCTCCGACCATCCAGGTCAATCCAGCCGACAAGCTCAGCTTCTTCGACAACCTGATGAGCTTGCCCACCCGGCAGCCCGGCGAGTCGCCCAAGGCCGACGAGTTCAAGCTCGGCCTCGTCAGCCACCAGCATCCCGACCACGACACCGAGCATTGGCCGCCGGCCGAAGGATTTGCCGCGTGAGTGACTTGCGCACCTTCTATCCCGAGATCGAACCCTTCGCGTCGGGCATGCTCGACGTCGGCGATGGGCACGCGATCCATTGGGAGCGCATCGGCACCAAAGGCGCGAAGCCCGCGGTCTATCTCCACGGCGGCCCGGGCGGCGGCAAGTCGCCCAGCCAGCGCCGCGTCTTCGATCCCGCGCGCTACGATGCGCTGCTGTTCGATCAGCGCGGCTGCGGGAAATCCACCCTGTTCGCGAGCCTCGAGCACAACACCACCTGGGACCTCGTCGCCGACATCGAGAAGCTGCGCCAAATGATGGGCGTCGAGCGCTGGCAGGTGTTCGGCGGCTCGTGGGGCTCGACGCTGGCGCTGGCCTACGCGCAGACCCATCCCGAGCGCGTCACCGAACTCGTGTTGCGCGGCATCTTCGCGGTGCGGCGCTGGGAGATCGACTGGTATTATCAGCACGGCGCATCGCTGGTGTTCCCCGACAAGTTCGAGCGCTTCATCGCCCCGATCCCGGAGGCCGAGCGCAGCAACATGGTCGCCGCCTATCGCAGGCGGCTGACCGGCGGCGATCGCGCCACACAGGTCGCCGCGGCGCGGGAATGGGCGCGCTGGGAGGGCGAGACGCTGACCCTGCTCCCCGATCCGTCGGTCAGCGAGGCCTTCTACGACGAGGACTACGCGCTGGCCTTCGCGCGCATCGAGAACCACTACTTCACCCATGACTGCTGGATGGAGGAGGGGCAATTGCTGCGTGACGCGGGCAAGCTCAAAGCCATCCCCGGTGTCATCGTCCACGGGCGCTACGACATGGCCTGCCCACCGCAAACCGCGTGGGAGCTGCATCGCGCCTGGCCGGAGGCCGAGTTCCATATGGTCGAGGGCGCCGGCCACGCGCTGAGCCAGCCCGGCATCCTCCACCACCTGATCGAGGCGACCGACCGCTTCGCGCGAGGCACATCATGAGCGACGTGTTCACCGGCGGTTGCCAGTGCGGCGCGGTGCGCTTCCGCGTCGCGGGACCGCTGCGCCACGCCTCGATCTGCAACTGCCGCATGTGCCAGAAGGCGCTGGGCAATCTGTTCGGTGCCTGGGCGGAGTTCGAGGCGCCGGTCACCTGGACGCGCGGTCGGCCGACCGTCTTCCGCTCGTCGGCGAAGGTGCAGCGCGGCTTCTGCAATCAGTGCGGCACGCCGCTGACCTACCAATGGGGCGGGCACAATCCGTCGCTCACCATCGGCGCCTTCGACCGTCCGAACGCCATCGTGCCGACCGGTGAGGCGGCGCGCGACAATCGCCATCCGCTGATGGGTCACGTCGATGAGCTCGTCGCCGAGCCGCTGGCGAACACCGACGAGGAGCGCGACATCCTCGCCATCCTGCACTCGTTCCAGCACCCCGATCAGGACACGGAAGTCTGGACACCGGGAGGTGCATCGTGAGCGACAAGCCGAAGCTTCCCGACGGGCCGTTGACTGGCGGCTGCCAGTGCGGCGCGATCCGCTTCCGCGCGCTGAAGCTGCGCCCGAACCCGCATGTCTGCTATTGCCGCATGTGCCAGAAGGCGACCGGCAACCTTTTTGCCGCGCTCGTCGGAGTCAGCCACGCGGACTTGACCTGGACGCGTGGCGCCCCCAGCGAATTCCTGAGTTCCGACCACGCCGCACGCGGCTTCTGCAAGGACTGCGGAACTTCGCTCTATTATCGCAGCGTCGGCGGGCAGCACGTCTCGTTGTCGATCGGGGCTTTCGATGAGCCGGCGCGCATTCCGCTTTGGTTCCAGTCGGGCATGGAAGGCAAGCATCCCTCCCTGATCCGCCTCGATGACGTCGAGGCCGTTGGCGCGACCGAAGCGGAAGACGCCGAAGGCGCAGCCCGTGTCCGGGCGAGCAACCACCAGCACCCGGACCACGACACCGCGGACTGGGTGCCGCATCAGAGTCAGCATCATGAGTAAAGAGCGCCTCTATCTGTTCGACACCACGCTGCGCGATGGCGCGCAGACCGCTGGAATCGAGTTCTCGCTCGAGGACAAGATCCGCGTCGCCGGCCTGCTCGAGGAACTCGGCATCGATTATGTCGAGGGCGGCTACCCTGGTGCCAATGTGGTGGACGACGCCTTCTTCGCAGAGCCGCGCACCAGGCGCGCGACCTTCACTGCCTTCGGCATGACCAAGCGCAGCGGCCGCTCGGCGGGGAACGATCCGGGCGTGCAGGCGATCCTCAATTCGCGCGCGGCCGCCGCCTGCTTTGTCGGCAAGGCCTGGGACCATCAGGTAAAGCTCGCGCTCAACATCACGCCCGAGGAGAACCTCACCAATCTGCGCGAAACGGTGAAGGCGGCCGTCGCGGCGAAAAAGGAAGTGCTGGTCGATTGCGAGCATTTCTTTGACGGCTACAAGGCCAACCGCGCCTATGCCGTGAGCTTCGTCGAGACCGCGCTCGCGGCCGGTGCGCGCTGGGTCGTGCTCTGCGACACCAATGGCGGCACCATGCCCTCCGAGGTGCGCGAGATCGTCGCCGCCCTGCCGGTCGACAAGGCGCGGCTCGGCGTCCACGCTCATGATGACACCGGCCAGGCCGTCGCCAACTCGCTCGCGGCGGTCGAGGCCGGCGTGCGGCAGATCCAAGGCACGCTCAACGGCATCGGCGAGCGCTGCGGCAACGCCAACCTCGTGACGCTGATCCCCACCCTGATGCTGAAGCCGGTGTTCGCCGATCGCTTCGAGGTCGGGGTGACCCCGGCGCAGCTCGGCGAGCTCACGCGCATCAGCCGCGCCTTCGACGATCTGCTCAACCGCGCGTCGGACCGGCAGGCGCCCTATGTCGGCGCCTCGGCGTTCGCGACCAAGGCCGGCATCCATGCCTCAGCCCTCGCCAAGGACCCCGCGACTTACGAGCACGTGCCGCCGGAACGCGTCGGCAATGAGCGCTCGGTGATGGTCAGCCAGCAGGCCGGCAAGTCGAACCTGATGACGCTGCTCAAGCGGCACGGCATCGCGCTGGACAAGGACGACCCGCGGCTCGAAAAGCTGCTGCGCACCGTCAAGGAGCGCGAGGCGAGGGGCTACTCCTATGACGGCGCCGAGGCGAGCTTCGTGCTCCTGGCGCGCGGCGTGCTCGGCACCCTGCCGAGCTTCTTCACCGTCGACAGCTACCGCGCCTCGGTGGAACGCCGTCACAATGCACGCGGTCAGCTCGTCGATGTCACCGAGGCTGTGGTGAAGCTCGATGTCGACGGCGAAAAGCTGATGTCGGTCGCCGAGGGGAACGGCCCGGTCAACGCCCTCGATCTCGCCATCCGCAAGGATCTCGGCAAGTATTCCGCCGACATCGCCGATCTTGAGTTGGTGGATTTCAAGGTCCGTATCCTCGACGGCGGCACGGGCGCGGTCACCCGTGTGCTGGTCGAAAGCCGCGACAAAAGCGGCGGGCGCTGGTCGACCATTGGAGTTAGCGCCAACATCATCGATGCCTCATTTGAGGCACTTTACGAGTCCATCAGCTTCAAGCTCTTGAAAACGAGAGCCCCTGCCGCCTAGGCTCCTCTGGCCCGAGCGCGGCAGCGAACGGGGTTGTATCGGGGGTAGTGGGCGTGGCTCGCGCGACGGCGTCTTTGTCGCTCAGCATTGGCGTTGCCGTGGCGACGGCCGTCGCCGTCTCTGCAATTCTCGCCGCTCCCGCTCTGCGCGATTGCGCCGGCAACGGGCCGCAATCGGTCGGCGCCTGCGTGCGCGCGAAGATCGCGACCACCGGCCTGGGGTCGATGGCACTGTCCGGGCCGGTGGTCGCCACCCCCATCGCAAAGCCAGCCGCCGGGCAGGGGAGTTTCGTGGTGGGCGCCGCGCAGGTGCAACCGCCGAGCCAGGCCACCGTCTCCATCGCGCCAACTCCCGGGGCTCTCAGCGCCAGCGCCGCAGCAACGCAGGCGCCGTCGGCTGCGCCGCAAGTCGCGCTCGCGGAGGTGTCCGGCTCGATCGCGGCCGGCGCACCCTCCATCGTCGAACCGGCGCCAGCCGTCAGCTTGGCGCCGGCGAGCGGCACCATCGCTACCGCCGCCGCGTCTGCCCCTCCGGTGGCGGACCCCACCGTGACCCTGACGCAACCGACCGGCAGCCTCGCCGCAGGGCCCGAGGCTCAAATGCCCGCGAGCGCCAGCGCAGCCTCGTCCACCGCTGACCTCGAGCCCACCGTAGGGACCCTCGCGGCAGCGGCGGCCGCGCCGGCGTCCGTCTCCATCGACACCGCAAGCCTTTCGGATACGCCCGGCGCTCTCGTGGTCTCGGCGGCGTCGGCTGCGGCGTCCAGCGAGCCGCAGGTGGCCCTGATCGGCACCCCGCAGGGAACCCTCGACGCCACCGGCAGCATCGCCCGCGCGGCGGCTCCGGCCATTGTGGCGCTCAGTCCCGAGCCTCCGCCGCTCCAATCCGCCTCGGCGTCCGCATCCTCGAGCGCTCCGCCGGATCCGCCGTCATCGGCGAGCGCCGCGCCATCGCCGCCGCCACCCATCGCCGTCGGCGCCTCATCGCTGCCGGCCCCAGTCGTCACGTCGCCGCGCTACCCCAATGTCACGCTGCTGCCCAAGCCTGCAACCGGCCCCAACTCGTCGTTTGTGACGCTAAAGATCAATTGAGCGCCCTTGCGCCGGGCCCCCGCTTCTTCTATCGGTAGTTTGCGATGAACGAGCAGATCGAAGACGAGGATTTTGCCGAAGCCATGCGCGCGCTGGGTCACCCGGTGCGGCTGAGCATTCTGCGCATCCTCTCCGAGAAGGCCGCCAACTCCTGCTGCTGCACCGACGTCACCGAATGCCTGCCGCTCGCGCAGTCGACCGTGAGCCAGCACATCAAGGTGCTGCTCGACGCCGGCCTGATCGAGCGCCGGCCCGAGGGCACGCGCAATTGCTACTCGCTCAACAATGAGCGGCTCGGCATGCTCAGCGGCGCGATGTCGGGCCTGCTTGCCGGCCTCACCGACACCGCCGCCGTTCCGCGCCTGGAAAAAGAGCCGGCCTGATGGCATCCCCAGATACGGCGCAAAAGCCCGCGCGAGTGACCGCGGAGGGCTCGCTGCTTTCGACCGCGCGCCATCTTTGGCAATACATGTGGCCGTCCGGGCGCACCGACCTCAAGATCCGCGTCGTGCTCGCGATCGGCGCGCTGATGGTCAGCAAGGTCGCGACCACGCTGGTGCCATTTGCCTATAAGGGCATCATCGACGGGCTGGGCAAGGCGGCGCAGGGCCACGAGGCCGTGGTGCTGGGCATCGCGGTGCCGATCATCCTCGCCGTCGCCTATGGCGTCGGCAACGTCGTCGACGCCGGCTTCCAGCAGCTGCGCGACATACTGTTCGCACGCGTCGGCCAGTATGCCGTCCGTAGACTGGCGTTCCAGACCTTCGAGCACCTGCACCGGCTGAGCCTGCGCTTTCACCTCGCGCGGCGTACCGGCGGGTTGAGCCGCGTCATCGACCGCGGCGTCAAGGGCATCGAGACCATCGTGCGGTTCATGATGCTCAACATCGCGCCCACGGTGGTTGAGTTCATCGTCACCTCGATCATCTTCGTCGTGCTGTTCGGCGTCAGCTATCTGGGCGTGATGGTGGTCACCATCTGGCTCTATCTGTGGTTTACCATCAAGACCTCGAACTGGCGCATCGGCATCCGTCGCGACATGAACGAGTCCGACGCCGATGCGAGCTCGAAGGCGATCGATAGCCTGCTCAACTTCGAGACCGTCAAGTATTTCGGCAATGAGAAGATGGAGGCCGAGCGCTTCGATGCGTCGATGGCCGGCTACGAGCGCGCCGCCATCCGGATCTGGACCTCGCTGGGCTTCCTCAACTTCGGCCAGGCGCTGATCTTTTACGCAGGCACCGTTGTCATCGGCGTGCTCGCCATCCAGGGCGTGCTCGCGGGGAAGCTGACGATCGGCGACTTCGTGCTGCTCAACACCTTCCTGATGCAGATCTACCGCCCGCTCAACTTCATCGGCGCGGTCTATCGCGAAATCCGCCAGGGGCTCACCGACATCGAGGAGATGTTCAAGCTCCTCGACCGCGATCCCGAGATCGTCGATGTCGCCGACGCCAGGCCGCTGGTCGTCACCGGCCCGGTGATCCGCTTCGAGGACGTGAAGTTCCACTACGATCCCGACCGCGAAATCCTGAAGGGCATCAGCTTCGAGGTCGCGGCCGGCAAGACCATCGCCATCGTCGGCCCGACCGGCGCCGGCAAGTCGACGATTTCCCGGCTGCTCTACCGCTTTTACGATGTCACCGGCGGCCGCATCACCATCGACGGGCAGGACATCCGCGAGGTCACGCAGGCCTCGCTGCGTGCCGCGATCGGCATGGTACCGCAGGACACCGTGCTGTTCAACGACACCATCGCCTACAACATCCGTTACGGTCGTCCCGACGCGACCCCCGAGCAGGTTGGGCGCGCCGCCGACCTCGCGCAGATCGGCAAGTTCATCGCCGGCCTGCCGCGCGGCTACGAAACGCCCGTCGGCGAGCGCGGGCTCAAGCTGTCGGGTGGCGAGAAGCAGCGCGTCGCCATCGCCCGCACCATCCTCAAGGGTCCGCCGATCCTGATCCTCGACGAGGCAACGTCGGCGCTCGACACCAAGACCGAGCAGGACATCAAGGCCGCCCTCGACATCGTCAGCCGCAACCGGACGACGCTCGTCATCGCGCACCGGCTTTCGACCGTCATCAATGCCGACGAGATCATCGTGCTGCGCGATGGCCTGATCGCCGAGCGCGGCACGCACCAGATGCTGCTGCTGCGCGACGGCCTCTACGCCCAGATGTGGGCCCGCCAGCAGGAAGCGACCGAAGCCGAGGAGCGCGCCCGCGAGGCCGCAAACGACCCTGAGGGTTTCGTCAAGCGCGGCCTGCCGGCGGCGGAGTAGGGCGCTTCACTCGTTGGCGGAAGCGGCAGGGGCTGCCGCGTCGGGCTCACCGTAGAGATATCCGACATTGGCCTTGCACAGCTGTCCGATGCGGCGCGCCGCGTCGGCGTAGCCGTGCACGTCATAGGTGATCGCGACATCGCTGCCCGACGGCGACGTGCCGACGACGTTGAGCCACACCGCCGAGCTCATCTGCTGCATCGCGTCCGTATCGATGCAGAGCGCGCCATCGGCAGCGTTCACGCAGGGCGAGAGCATCGCCAGCTCGGTGTTGTTGAACATGGCGGCGATCTTGCGCACCCCGCCGTCCGAGCGCGTGACGATCGCGCTCACCGTGCCGGGCTTGATGAAGTCGCTGCCGTCGGCCTTGTTGGTCGTGAACATCGCGCTGGTCGCGAGCCGGCTCCCCGTGGTCGTGCCGAACGTCAGCCACGGCCGGTAGGCCAGCCACCCCGCCGGCAGCACGCCCCAGGCCTCGGTGTACATGGTGCATTTGTTGCCCGAGGTGGCGATCGTCCACGCGCCGATCGTTTCCTCCTTGGGTCCGAACGAGCTGAAGTTCGCCTCCTTCAGTCCCGTCGGCAGTCCGCTGACCGGCCGCCCGTTCATGATCTGCGGAAGGAGTTGCTGGACGTCGGCTTGGGCTGTCGTCACGAGATCGATCGGCCCGCTGGTGTTGAACACCGTGGGCGGCGGCGGCATCGGGGGGATGCTCGATGCCTCGAGCTTGGCCAGCGCCTCGCGCGCCAGCTCGTTGTAATAGCCGCCCGGAAAGCGGCCGATATAGGCGCGATAGGCGCCGGCGGTGCCGATCGTCGCAGCGGCGTTATAGGCGCGCTCGTCTTCGTCCGACGCGCTCGCGGCGCCCGTCGTCGTGCCGCCCGTGCCCGCCACCAGCGTCACGCTCGTCGCGATGCCGTTGAAGCTTTCGGGCTTCTGCGCCCCCGATGTCGATGCCACCACCTGCGCGGAGACGGTATTGAACATCTGCGTCACGTCGAGCCCGGCCTTGGGCAGTTCCTCGAGCATCGCGGTGGTAAACGGGCTGTTGCGTCCGCTGCCGTCTGCCGCGGTCTGCCCCGGCGAGGCCGAAAAGCCGATGAAGGTGTTGGCCACATCCTGCACCGGCGCGAGCCCCGCCACCGGCGCGATCCGCTCGTTCGGATTGCCGAGGAAGGTGCCGGCGATCGGAAAGCTGCGGCAGGCATCGATGTAGATCAGCGCCGTGTGCGCCCCCGACATCGCGGTCAGCACGTCGTTGAGCGGGATCGTCTCGTGCGACAGGGCAAAGCGGTTGCCCAGCGTCGCATCGACCGGCACCAGGTAGTTCTCGCTCTGGAACTGCAGACCGTGTCCCGAATAGTAGAACAGCGCCACATCGGCGCCCGCCGCCGCCGTCGAGAAGTCCGAGAGCGCATCGGTGAACGCCCGCTCGCCGGCGTCGCTCGCCTCGACCACCGCGAAGCCCATGCCGCGCAGCGTCGCGGTGATGTCGTCGGCGTCGTTGGTGGGATTGGCGAGGGTGCCGAGCCCTCCGTAATGCGAATTGCCGACGACCAATGCGACCTTGCGACCGGCCATCTCCGCCCCGCTCGATGCTGCGATCAGCATCGCGGTCAGACCCACGACCAGCGCTAGAAGGCGCGCACCCACAGGCAAGACGCTCCCACGGACCGCCCGGGACTATCGGCGATCAGCCTCGCCTAGACAAGCAAAAGGCCCGCGCGATGGCGGGCCTTCGGCAAACTCGCGGGGAACCTGCGGCTACTCGGCGGCGTGGCGCGTCGCTTCCGTGTCCTCGTCCGCCGGTGCTTCGAGCGCGACCGGCACGTCGACCACTTCGCCCTCGGGCGTCACCGCCTTGGAGCGGCGGCCGAACAGCCCGCCAATGCCGCCGAAGAACGAGCCGATCGCGGCGAACAGCCGGCCGAACTGGTGCTTGGCGACCCTCGGCGCGGTGATCATCACCGGCACCAGGATCAGCGTCAGGCTGGTCGACACGAACAGTCCCGACACCAGCGCCGTGCTGAGCGCCGTGAACCACGTGCCGGCAAGGCCGCCGACCGTAATCTCGCGTCCGATGAAATCGAACTCGATGTTGAGCGCCATCGGGATCACGCCGAGCGCCGTCACCGTCGCGGTGAGCAGCACCGGCCGCACGCGCTGGCTGACCGTCAGCAGCATCGCTTTGATCGGCTCGACGCCGTCATCGCGATTGTAGTGGTTGTAGGTGTCGGTCAGCACGATGCCGTTCTTCACCACGATGCCGGCGAGCGCCACCACCCCCAGTCCCGTCATGATCATCGAGAACGGGGTGTGCGTCACCGCCAGCCCGATCATCACGCCGGCGAGCGACATGCCCACCGTCGAGATGGTGATGAACACCTGCCAGAAGCTGTTGTACTCGAGCAGCAGCACCAGCGCGATCATCGCCAGCGCGACGATGAACGCCTTGACGATGAACTGCCCGGTCTCGGCATTCTGTTCATCCTCGCCGCCATAGACGACATGCACGGTCGAGGGGATAGCGCCGGACTTCACCTGGTCATCGACCCACTGCTTGACCTGCTGCACCTTCGCATTGGCGTTGATGCCGTCCTTGAGGTTGGCCGCCACCGTCATCGAGTAGTCGCCGTCATAACGACTGATCGTTGCGACCTTCTGCACCGGCGTGCGCTTGATGAAGTTGCTGACCGGCACCTGGCCGTCCGCCGTCGCGATCTTCAGCGAATCGAGCGCATCGAACGAGCGCTCATCCTGCGGCAGGCGGACGCGTACGTCGATGTCGCTGTCGAGATCGTCCGGCTGCACCGTGCCGATCTTCACGCCGTCGGTCACGAGCTGCACGTAGGGGCTGAGCTCGCGCACGCCGATGCCGTATTTGGCGGCCGCGACGCGGTCGATCGTCACCTGCCAGTCGATGCCGGGCGAGGGGCGCCCGTCCTCGACGTCGATGGTGTCGCCGAGCTTGTTCTCAACGAAATCGCGCAGGCTCCCGACCACCGGCAGCAGAGCATTGTAGTCCTGGCTCTCGACCCTGAGGTTGATCGCCTTGCCCGACGGCGGCCCGTTCTGCGCCGCCGCGATCTCGATATCGAGGCCCGGCAGCGTCGCGGTCTTGTCGCGGATTTGCTGGAAGATCTGCGCCGCCGGCAGGCGATCCGACCACGGCAAGAGCTGCAGCTGGATGGTGCCGATGGTGTCGGGCGGCGCATTGCCGCCAAAGCTGCCCCCGGCGCCGCCAAACGACATGACAGCATCCTGGATGCCGTTCACCGACAGCACCTTGTTCTCGACTTCGCGCATGAAGTCGCGGATCTGGATCGGCGAGAAATTGCCGCGCGCGATGACGTCGACCGTGCCCTGCTCGGGCTCGGAATCGGGGAACAGCACCACGCCGGTCGGATGCGCGAACATGAAGGCTGCAACGATCAGCACGAGTCCGACCGGCAGCGTCACCAGCGGATAGTGGAGCAGCTTGCTCATCATCCGCACATAGACGCCCGTAATGCCGCCGACCTTCTTGGGATCGAACTTGTCGGGATACATCACGATGTCGGCCTTGGCCTTGGCCACCGGATCGATATGCGTGCGCGCGATCAGCGCGCCGATCACCGGCATGAACACCAGCGCCGACATCAGCGAGGCGCCCATCACCACGATCACGATGATCGGCAGATAGCTCATGAACTTGCCGATGATGCCCGGCCAGAACAGCAGGATGACGAAGGCGCACAGCGTCGTCGCCGTCGCCGAGACGACGGGCACGAACATCTTGCGCGCCGCCATGATGAAGGCGTCCCGTTTGGGCACGCCCTCCTGCAGCTTTCGTTCCGCGTATTCGACCACCACAATGGGATCGTCGACGAGCACCCCCACGGCGAGCACGAGGCCGAACATGATCATCATGTTGAGCGTCATGCCGAGGAGGCTTGTCACCAGGAACGCGATCATGAACGAGATCGGGATCGAGGTGCCGATCATCAGCGCCGGGCGAATGCCGAGCGCGCCGACACATACGATCATGACCAGCGCCACGGCGGTCAGCACCGCCGCCTGCAGCGAGTTGAACTGGCTCTTGGCCGTCTCCGACTGGTCGAGCAGGAACGAATGCTGGATGCCCGCTGGCCAGGTGCTGGTCAGCTCCTGCGTCGTCGCCTTCACCTGGTCGACGACGTTGACGATGTTGGTGCCGAGCTTCTTGACCACGGCGAGCGTGATCGCCGGCTGGCCGTTGACGTCGGCGTAGCTGGTTGCGTCCTTGAAGGTGCGGGTGATCTGCGCCACGTCGCCGAAGGTCACGACCGTGTCGCCACTGGTCTTGAGCGGCAGCGAATAAACGTCCTCGGCCGTGGTGATCAGGCCCGGCACTTCGACGTTGAACGCGCCGTGGCCGGTGTCGATCGTGCCGCCCGGCACCACGAGGTTGTTCTTGGCGAGCGCGTCGAGCAGCTGCGCGGCGGTCAGGCCATAAGCCTCGAGCTTGCTGGAATCGATGGTGACCGCCAGCATCTCGTCGCGCGAGCCGCTGAGGTCGGCCGACTGCACGTCGGGCAGCTTCTGCAGCGCGTCCTGCAGGTCCTTGGCCTTCTGCTGCAGCGCGCGCTGCGGCACGTCGCCATAAACCGCGACCGAGATCGAGGGGAACATCGCGGTCGAGACCGCGGTGATCACCGGCGTCGTCGCGTCGGTGGGGAGGAGCGAGCCGATGCCGTCCATCGCCGCCCGCACGTCCTGTTCGGCCTTGTCCTTGTTGGAATTGGCATCGAACTCGAGCAGCACCGAGGCAAAGCCCTGCGTCGCCGTGGTGGTGTAGTGCTGCAGGCCGTCGAGGTCCTTGATCTTGTCTTCGATCGGCTTGCCGAGCAGCCGCTCGGCGTCGGCGGGCGACACGCCCGTGTCGGTCACCGAAATGTAGAAATACGGAATGTCGATCGCCGGAAAGCTTTCGCGCGGCAGCGTTGCATACGCTCCCGCGCCCGCGACCAGTAGGACCACCATGATGGTGAGGACGACTCGCGGCGTCCTCAGCACGCGCTCGAGAAAGTTCATCATGACTGCGCGGGCTCCCCATCCACGGTCTTGGCGTCGACGATCTGGCCGGGCTGGACGTATTCCTGTCCGACCGTAATCACGTTGATCTTGGGCGGCAGGCCCACGATCCACACGCCGTCACGCGTGTCCTTGAGAATGGTGATGGCGTGGAACGCCACTTTGTTGCCGGCCTCGACCGTCCGAATCCCGAGGACGCCTTTGTCGTCGAGGGTCAGGTCCGATTGTGGCAGTATGGTCACCGGCGCGGTGCCCACCTCGACGCTGGCGTCTGCAGTGATGCCGTTGAGGATCTGGCCACCGGGGTTCGGCAGCTCGATCTCGATCGGGAACGAGCGCGTCGCGTCGTCCGCGGTCGGCGAGATGTAGGTGACCTTGCCCTCGGCGGTGGCCCCGGTCACCGTCGTGACCTTGGCACTGAGGCCGAGCCGCGCATATTTCATCTGCGCTTCGGGCACCGAAGCCGTGAACAGCATCGGGTCGGGCTGCACGATCGTGGCGCAGGGCTGGCCGATGGCGAGCACCGTGCCCACCGTGGTCAGCGGGTCCTGCACGATCCCGGCGACATCCGAGGTGATCTGTGTCCGGCCGAGCTCGAGCTGCGCATTCTGCAGGGCGGTCTGTGCTCCCGCGAGCGCCGACTGCAGCGCCAGGTTGCTGTTCTGCGCGGCAAGGCCCTTGCTGACCAGCGAGGCGTTGGAGTTGAGGGCGGTCTGCGCCTGATCGACCGCCGCCTTGGCCTGGTCGACGGCGGTCTGCCGCGAACCCGGATCGAGCGTGCAGAGCAGGTCGCCGGGCTTCACGGTCTGGCCCTTCTGCACGACCACCGTCTGCACCGTGCCCGTCGTCTGCGACAGGACGCTCACCGTCGATTTGGCTTTGGTCCGGCCGCGCAGGTCCACCGTGATCGGCTCTGCCTTGGCCTCCACCACCGCGATACGCACCGAACGCGGCGCCGCACTCGCTCCATTGCCTGAATCGGCGACGCGCTCGGCGATCGTCTTAGTCGGATCGATCGCCTCGGAGGGCTTCTTGTCGATGCCCGAATTGTTGATCGCGTCGGTGAGCGGGCCGCCGTTCTTTTCGATCAGCGACACCACCGGCTTTTCGCCGTTGCCGGCACCCTTGCCGCCAATATTGAGAGTGCCGCTGGCAAGCCAGATCGCCAACACGATGACGATCAGCAGCGCGGCGCCGTAGGAATAGATTGCACGCAAGTTGAAATGCCCTCTGTTATTCTGCGGCCGCAGCGGCATCGGGCCGCGCCAGCGCGATCAGTTCGCCCATGTGGGCCTCGATATGGTCACGCGCGAAAGCCATGCAAGACCGGCCATAATCGATGATCCATCGATCCGCGGGCGCAGTGTGGTCGCAGCGAAGCGTGTCCATTTCCTTGAGCACGGCGTCGAGCGAGGCGAGCCGCTCCCTCAGCCGCGCTTCGACCAACGAGCGCGGCAGCTCCGAAGCGAAGCGCGCGAACAACAGGAACTCGCTGCGGTACTCGTCCTCGCCGAGCTCGTCGAACAGCGAGTCGATGAACTCACGCCGACCGCGCTCCGTGATCGAATAAATCTTCTTGGCCGGCTTGCCGTCCTGCTGCTCGACCCGCGACGTCACCAGCTTGTCGGCCTCGAGCTTGGCCAGCGCCGGATAGATCGCGCCATAGCTCGCATCGACGAAGTAGGCGTACTCCCCTTCGGTCGAGAGCTTGCGGATCTCATAGCCGGTCGAATCCCCGTCATGGAGAATCGCGAGGCAGATGGTGCGAACGTTCATCGGGTTGTCTGTCGATATATGCCGGTCAAGAATATGCCGGGCGTATATACGCACTCGCGCGTCACCGCAATCGCGGAGACCGCAGACGAGCCATGCGCGGTTAATGGACCGTGAGAGTCCGCCGTGACGCTGTCACGGCTTTACCGGGACGGCCACCGCGGCAGACCCTGAGAGTCACCTGACACTGCATGACCGAAGTTCACGGTGGGGGCGATTGTCACCGTGACAGAAATTCACGGTGGGTGCGCGTCACCGTCACCGCGACAGAAGTTCACGGTGGCACCGTGACGAGAGGTCAGGGCTTGGCTCGACCGTCACGGTGACCGAAGTTCACGGTGTGGCGGCGAGGGCGTCCCGCATCGCCTGTGCTCCGCGCGCTGCCAGGTCGGCATTGGCGGCGGCGATGAAATAGGGGTTGAGGTTGTCGCCGCCCTTGCCGTAGCGAAGCGGATCGCCCTGCAATGTCAAGACTTTGCCGCCAGCGGCTTCGAGCACGGCCTGGCCCGCGGCAGTGTCCCACTCGCTGGTCGGCGTAAACCGCGGATAGAGCTGCGCCTCGCCGCGCGCCACCAGGCAGAACTTCAGCGACGACCCCACCGAAACATCATCAACCACTTGGAATGTCGCGCAGAATCCGTCGAGCGCCGCGTGTCCATGCGAGCGCGATGCGACGACCTTCATCCGCCCGTCGGCCACCGTCCGCAGCGGCACCCGCTCGTCGCGCTCGGTGATCTCGAACGCCCCGTCCGGGCTGCCGACGAAGGTTGCGCCGGTCGCCGGAGCGAGCACCACGCCGAGCACCGGCTTGCCGCCTTCGACCAACGCAATGTTGACCGTGAACTCGCCATTGCGCTTCAGGAATTCCTTTGTCCCATCAAGGGGATCGACGACGAAGAAGCGGTTGCCTAGCGTCGGCACGATCCCCGCCGCAGCGCTCTCTTCCGCCAGCACCGGGACGCCGGTCGACTTCAGCAGGTCGAGGATCACTGTCTCGGCCTTCTGGTCGGCGACGGTAACCGGCGAGCCGTCGGCTTTGGCGATGTGATCGAAGTCGCCGAGATAGACCTCCATGATCACCGCGGCGGCGTCGCGGGAGGCCTGGAGCATGAGGTCGAGCAGCGCGGAATTGGTCATGGCCGCGCGGGTTTAGGACCGGGCGCGAAAGCTGTCTATCGACATTTACGCGAGCCCAATAGGATGCCGCGATGACCCTTGCTGAAGCCGAGGCACTGGACCGCGCCGACCCTTTGGCGCCGTTGCGCGAGCGCTTCACCTTGCCCGAGGGGGTGATCTACCTCGACGGTAACTCATTGGGCGCGCTGCCGAAATCGGCGGCTGCCCGGCTGCAGAAGGTCGTCGGCGAGGAGTGGGGCCGCGACCTCATCACCAGCTGGAACAAGCACGACTGGATCGACTTGCCGCGCCGCGTCGGCGACCGGATCGCGCCGCTGATCGGCGCGCCGCCGGGCACGGTGGTCGTCTCGGACTCGATATCGATCAACATTTTCAAGCTGTTAGCCGCCGCCCTCGATACCGGATCGGGCCCGGGGCTGATCCTCACCGAAGCCGGCGACTTCCCCACCGACGGCTACGTCGCGCAGGGACTGGCGAGTCTCGCCGGCCATGAACATCTGTCAGGCGATTTCCATGAACTTCTCTCAGGAAGTGTCAGGCGACTGTCAGGCTCTGTCACGGATGTGTCACGGCCGCCTGTCACGGCCATGTCACGGCGGCCTGTCGTGGTCCTCGTCACCGAAGTGAACTACCGCACCGGCATCCGCCACGACATGCGCGAGCTAGTCCGCCGCGCGCACGATGCCGGCGCTACCGTCGTGACCGATCTCTGCCACTCGGCCGGCGCGCTGCCCGTCGATGTTACGGCGACCGACACCGACTTCGCCGTCGGGTGCGGCTACAAATATCTGAACGGCGGCCCGGGCGCGCCATCCTTTGCCTATGTCGCGCCGCGCCATCTGCCGGGCCTGCGGCAGCCGCTCAGCGGATGGATGGGGCACGCGGCGCCCTTCGACTTTTCGCCCGATTATCGACCGGCCGAGGGGATCGATGCGCTGCGCGTCGGCACCCCGCCAATCCTGTCGATGAGCGCCCTCGATGCGGCGCTCGATGCCTTCGATGGCATCGATCTCGCTGCGGTGAAGGCCAAGGCCGACGCGCTGTTCGAGCTGTTCGTCGCCGACCTGCCGTCTGGCGTCGAGCTGCTGACGCCCCGCGATCCGACGTGCCGCGGGACGCAGGTCTCGCTTCGCCACCCCGAGGCCTATGCGGTGATGCAGGCACTGATCGCCCGCGGCGTGATCGGCGACTTCCGTCAGCCCGACATCATGCGCTTCGGCCTCACGCCGCTCTATCTGCGCTTCGTCGATGTGTGGCGGGCGACGGAGATCCTGCGCGATATCATCGAGACCGCGGCGTGGGACCGGCCCGAGTTCAAGCGCCGCGCCAAAGTGGTCTAGAACCGAGACATCGCGCCCCGGACCTTGTCGAGAAATGCCGCAAGCCGCGTCGGGGTGGCGTTGTTCATGTCGTAGAGCGCGAGGTATTTCGGCGGCAGCCAGCCGCCAAATGTCACCCAGGCCCAGCGCCGTGCGAGGCGGCGGGGCGGATCGCCCATCAGCATCGTCCGCCAACGGTCCCCGCCATAGCTGGTGACGAACGCGACCTTGCGGATGCGCTTGAGGTTCGGCTTGAGTCTGCCTTTGTCGGGGCCGTCGCCACCCTCGAGCACGAACGACACGCCGGGAACGAAGACGCGGTCGAAATACCCTTTGAGGATCGCCGGAAAGCCGTAGTTCCAGACGGGAAAGACGACCACCAGCGCCTCGGCCGCGAGCAGTCGGTCAACATAGGGCTTGAGCTCAGCGGTGACGTTGTGCGCCGTGTGGTGGTACTCAAGGCGGCCCGTGCGGCTCATCACCGGATCGAACCCCTCGGCGTAGAGGTCGACGGGATCGACCTCATGGCCGCCGGCGCGAAGCGTTTCCAGAACGACATTATAGAGTGCGTTGTTGAAGCTGGTCTCGACCGGATGGGCATGCAGCACCATCACCCGCATCACGCGGCTCCAAGCGTCTTGAGGCCCTCGAACAACCAGGCGCGTCCGCTGTCGAAATCGAAATTGGGATCGTCCCACGCGATCATCTTGCCGGGATTGAGGATGCCTCTTGGGTCGGCCTGCTGCTTGAACGCGAGCTGTGCGCGGTCGGTCTTCTTCATGCCGCCTTCTTCGAGCGTGTAGCGGTGCGGGTTGAAGACGAAGCAGCCATTGGCTTCGTGCAGGCGGATGATCTCCTCCAGCCGCGCCTCGCTGGTGTAGCGCACGATCGGCAGGCCGGCGAACACGATCCGTCCGTCAAAACGCACCATCTCGATATGCATCGGCATTTCGTCGCCAAAGGTGTCGATCGCCCATTTGACCTGCTCGAGATCGGCGTATTGCGTCTGCAAGTACGTGATCGAGGGATCGATCTTGAGACCACGCAACGTCGTGTGGTTCCAGGCGAGCTCGTAGACCGGCGGCAGCTTCGCCTTCTGCTCGGCGGTCAGCTGATCGGCGCGCATCAGCATGTCGCCCTTGTGGAACGCGACGAGATCGGCAAAGGCCGGCATCGAAGCGGGTGCGGCCATGATCAGCACGACCGATTGGTCGCGATGCTGGATGTAGGGCTTGTGCCGCGTGAACCAGTCATAGGGCAGGGGCGCGGCGACCGGCGAGATCTCTTTGAGCAAGAGGCCATCCTGGCGCGCGGACTGCTCGGCGAAGGCGCAGGCGTCAAGCATCGAGTCGAAGCCGACGAGAGCGTCGACCCAGTCATAGGACGCGGCGAGCGGCACTTCGCCCTCGACGATCACGCCGTTGGTGCCATAGGCGTGCGCGACCTTGAGAATGTCGGGGCCGGTAAGATCGAGGACGCGCGGCGTCTCCTCGCAGGTGACGACCTTGAGACCGAGGAGATTTCCGAAGGCGCGCAGGCCGCCCCAGCGAATGGAGCCGACGCCCGCCGATCCGCCGGCGATGAACCCGCCGAGCGTCGCCATGCGATAGGTCGAGGGATGAAACCGCATCTCGCCGCCGACGGCATGCCTGGTTTGTTCGTCGAGCTTTTCGAGGATTACACCAGCTTCGGCGCGTACCCGATCCTTTTCTATGCGGATGACGTTGTCGAGGCTTGTGAGGTCAAGCACGGCTCCCCCCGAAAGTGGCATCGCCTGGCCGTAATTGCCGGTCCCGGCGCCGCGTGGCGTGACTGGAACGCCGGTCTTGTAGGCGGCGGCGAGGATGATCGCGACATCCGCCTGGGTGCGCGGCGTGACGACGAGCTGTGCCGTGACGTTCTCGAGCTGGGCCTTAAGACGCGGCGAATACCAGTAATGGTCACGGCTCTTCTGCTGCACGATCTTGGGATGGTCCTGCACGGGGATGTCGCCGAGCGCGGCGCGGAAGGCGGACAGGTCCATCTCAGGCCTCCATCAAATCGTCGAGTTCGCGATAGTCGGGCAGGGTCGTGTCGATCTGCCGGCCAGCGCGCAAGACCACGCGATCGGACTGCGCCCGCGCCAGCAGCTCGGTCCAGTTGCGGGCGCGGAACAGCAGCAGGTCGGCCGGAGCGCCGGGCTTGATTTCAGCGGCGTAATCGAAGCCGGCGATGGCCGCCGCATCGGCGCCGATGGTGCGGGCCCACCCCCATGCCTCGGACTGCGGATGATCGAAATGCGCAATGCGCGCGGCCTCGCGCAGCACTTCGAGCCCATCGAGATCACCATACGCGTAAAACGGGTCACGCACATTGTCGGAGCCGATGGCGACGCGCACGCCGCCAGCCCGGAGCTCACGCAGCGGCGCGACGCCGCGCAGGCGCGGGGTACGGTGGCGATCGGTCGTGCGATCCTGCAGATACATGTTGCACATCGGCAGCGAGACGATCGCGATGTTCGCCTCTGCAACTTTTGCGATGGTTGTGGCGGCGACCGCTTCGTCCTGCACCGAGAGCGAGCAGCAATGGCCGGCGACGACTTTGCCCTCAAAGCCGGAGGCGAGCACCGCTTCGGCCAGATGCAGCAGAACGGAGGAGCCGGGATCGGTGGTTTCATCGGCATGAAGGTCGATGTCGAGCCCGACGGCGCCGGCGACTTCGACCAGATTGCGCATTGCCGCCGCGCTCAGCGGGTGCGACGCGATGGCGCCGCCGAGGATGCCGTGATGCGCCTTGGTGACTCGCGCCACTTCGCTCAGCGCGGCCGGGTCGAGCAGGACATCTGGACCGACGAGCGAGACGGCCTGCAGCTCGATGCGTCCCGCCCAGCGCTCGCGCATCGTCGAGAAAACCTCCCAGACCGGCTCGTGATCGGGCGGCACGCTGTCGAGATGGGTGCGGATCGCCGCGGTGCCGTGGGCGTAGGCGGTGCGGAGCAGGAACTCCATGCGCCGCTCGACATCTGCCGGCGACCAGTGGGCGATGCGGTCGGCGTCGACCGCGTTGAGCGCGCCCATGAAGCTGCCGTCGGGATTCGGCTTGCGCGGCCAGATGTGTCCCTTGTCGAGATGCGTGTGGATATCGGCGAAGGCGGGGAGCACGAGGCCGCCGTCGAGATCGCGGCCGGGCCCCGGCTGGTGCGGCGCAATCGAGGCGATCCTGCCACCATCGATCGCGATATCGACGCGCTCGATGCCGCCGCCCGGCCGTCCCATCAGCGCCGACGGTATGCCGGCATCGCGCAGCGTCTCCATCAATTCTCCCGGCGCACGGCGCTCTCGTGCCAGCGGTGCAGCACGAGCCACGAGACGAAGCTGGTGACGGCGAAAATGGCGACGCCGGTGAAGGTGAGCAGCAGCAGCGCGGCGTAGAGCCGCCCGTAATTGAGGCGGAAGCCGGATTCGAGCAGCCGGAAGGCGAGGCCCGATCCGGCGCCCGCGGAGCCCGCCGCAAATTCCGCGACGACCGCCGCGATCAGTGACAGGCCGCCACCAATCCTGAGCCCGGTCATGAAATACGGCATCGAGGCGGGCAGGCGGAGGTGGATCAACTGCTGCCAGCGGCTCGCCCCGTAGAGATCGAAGAGATTAAGCAAATTGTGGTCGACGCTCTTCAGTCCTTGCACCATGTTGGAGAGGATCGGAAAGAACGCGACGAGGAACGCGACGATCAGCAGCGCCACCTGCGTGCTGGGAGCGTAGATCAGGATCAGCGGCGCGATGGCGACGATCGGCGTTACCTGGAGGATCACCGCGAACGGGTAGAGCGCCAGCTCGATCCATTTTGACTGGATCAGCAGCACCGCGAACAGCACGCCGCCGACCACCGCGAGCGCCAGCGCCGAGAAGGTGATGTTGAGCGTCACCAGCAGCGCCGGGAACAGGATCGGCATGTCGGTAACCAGCGTCTGGAACACGAGTCCAGGGCCGGGCAGGATGTATTTCGGGATATTGTTGAAGGTAACGATCGCCTGCCAGACGAGGACCGCGAGAACCAGCATGACGACCGGCACGATGATCGTCAGCACCCGCTCGCCGATGCCGGTTTGCGGCGGGGCCATGACCGCATCGTCGTGGGCAGCAGGGGAGGGCGCCATGCGCGCGTCGGTACTCACCGCGTTTGCTCCGCGCTGTGGATGGCGTCGTGCAGCGTCTTCGAGACGACCGCGCAGGTCGCGCGATACTCCTCTGAGGTGCGGTAGTCCTCGTCGCGCTCGCTCGACGTGCTGATAGCCAGGTCGGCGAAGACCTGGCCCGGGCGAGCGCGCATCACCACGATCCGGTTGGAGAGATAGGCGCTCTCGAATACGGAGTGGGTGACGAAGATCACCGTAATGCCGGACTGCCGCCAGAGCATCAGCACGTCGTCGTTGAGTTTCTGGCGCGTGATCTCGTCGAGCGCCGCGAACGGCTCGTCCATGAGCAGCAGCCGCGGCTTGGTCACGAGCGCGCGCGCGATCGACACGCGCATGCGCATGCCGCCGGACAATTCGCGCGGATAGGCATTGGCGAAATCGGCGAGGCCGACGAGACGAAGCGTCTCCTCGATGCGGGGCCGCGACTGCGCGCGGTCGCGACGCGCCAGCCGCAGCGGCAGGTAGACGTTGTCGAACACCGTCGCCCAGGGCATCAGCGTCGGGTCCTGGAAGACGAAGCCGATGTCGCCCTGCGGCAGCCCGCGGGAATTGAGCGTCGAGCTGGGCCATTGCACGGTGCCGGAGGTCGCGGCGCCGAGCCCCGCGATGATCCTGAGCGCAGTCGACTTGCCGCAGCCCGAGGGGCCGAGGAGACTGAGGAACTGCCCGCGCTCGACCTCGAGCGACATATTGGAGAGCGCTAGCGTGCCGTTCGAGAAGACTTTCGACACGCCGCTCATCGTCACCACGGCGCGCGACGTCGTGTCCTCCGAAGAGGATTGCGCGACGGGATCGAGGGTGGATGTCAGAGTCACTTGGCAGCCTTGGAACGAGCAGCGCGGGAATCCCGCGCTGCCCAGTCTATCAGCGGATCGGGCGCTGCATCAGGTTTTTGGCGCCAGGTCCATGCCGACCTTCTTGCAGACGAATTTGGTCGTGTAGGACTTGGTGAAATCGAGGCTCGCGTCATAGAGGCCGATCTTGACCAGCTGATCGAAGAACGTCTTGAGCCGCGCGTCGGTCATGCAACCGATGCCGCCGGTGAGCGCGTCGTTGGAGACGACGATGCCGTAGGCCTTCATCTGCTGGATCGAATAGGCGATCTGGTCGTCGGTCATCTCCGGATCGTCCTTCTTGATCAGGTCGTTGGCCGCCTTGTTGTCCCCGTAGAGATAATTGTACCAGCCGATCGCGGTCGCATCGACGAAGCGCTGGACCAGGTCAGGATTGCTGTCGACGAGTTTCTGGGTGGTTTCGATCAGCGTCGAGTAGGAGCCATAGCCCTGGTCGGCGATCAGGAAGACCTTTGGCTGGAAGCCGCCCTCGGCGTGCGACACGGCATAAGGCTCCGACGTGACATAGCCCTGTTCCGCCGAGTTCTTGTCGGCCATGAACGGCGCCTGGTTGAAGGTGTAGGGCTTGAACTGCGCGTCGCTGAAACCCGGATAGGTCTGCTTCATCCAGGCAAAGAACGTGGTGAACCCGTCATTGCCCATGTAGAGGGTCTTGAGCTTGGCGAGGTCGGCGAAGGTGTCGACGCCGGCATCCGGATGCGCCATCAGGATCTGCGGATCCTTCTGGAAGATGGCGCCGACCGAAACCATCGGAATGCCGTTCTTGACGTCGTCGAACGTCTGCAGCACCGACCCCATGTAGAAGTCGACCTTGCCGGAAATCAGCAGGGCTTCATTCGGCGATTGCGGGCCGCCCTGGACGATGGTCACGTCGAGGCCGTACTTGGCGTAGGTTCCGTCGGCGACGGCCTGGTAGAAGCCGCCATGTTCGGCCTCGGCGAGCCAGTTGGTGCCGAAGCTGATCTTGTCGAGCGCGACGGCGGGTAGCGCGCTCCCCAAAGTCATCATCAAGCCGATGGCAAATAGGCTGGAGGTGCGTGGCATCAGTCATTTCCCCTGTTTGACGCTTGCCTTGCGTGTGCCCGGGAGGAGGTCCGGCGGTGTCGCCACGCATGGGTGACGCAATTCATTTCTCTCCGCAGCGCAAAAGGAAAGCGTAAAAATGGGCAAAGCGGGCAGGTGCCTCGATTTTCGGCACGCTGCGCCGAATTGGGGCTGGCTCTGGAGCCGGTTTGCCGGTTATTTGGGATGATTGGTCCGCCATGCACAGATCGCTCTCGCCCGTCGGCATTCACCCACCCTTCTCCGCTTACAGCAACGGCGTAGAGGTCGGTGCGGGCCAACGATTCGTCTTCTGCTCGGGGCAACTCGGCATCACGCGCGATGGCACTATTCCGGTAGGTGCGTCAGCGCAGGCGGCGCTGTGCTTCGATAACATCGCGGCGATCCTCGCCGAGGCGGGAATGGGGCTGGAGCACGTGGTTCGTCTCAATGCCTATGTGACGGCACGCGAGCATCTGGCGCCGTATATGGAGGCGCGCAATGCGCGCTTTTTGGCGCCCCTTCCTGCCTCGACGCTGATGGTCGTGTCGGGTTTCGCGCGACCCGAGTTTCTGGTTGAGGTCGAAGCGATTGCCGCCGGCCCGGCGGGCGCGCCGTGACGCCGCGCCGCAAGATCTGGTGGCACGAGTTCTCGGCGCGGGAGTTCGACGGACTCGATCCGATGCGCACCATCGCCATCCTGCCGACCGCCGCGGTCGAGCAGCACGGCCCGCACCTGCCGGTCGGCGTCGACACCTACCTCAACCTCGGTTGCCTCGAGCTGCTGGCCGAACGCGCGCCGGCCGGACTCAATTTGCGCATCCTGCCGGTGCAGCAGATCGGCAAATCCAACGAGCATGTCTGGGCAAGGGGCACCGTATCGGGCGCCGCGCATACGCTCATCGAGCTTTGGACCGGGATTGGCCAGTCGGTCAGCCGCGCGGGCGTCAAGAAGCTGGTGATCATCAACAGCCATGGCGGGAACGTCTCGATGATCGACATCGTCGCGCGGGAGCTGCGCGTGCGCGAACAGATGCTGGTGGTCAAGACCGCCTGGACCAGCTTTGCGGGGCCGGGTGGCCTGCTGAGCGATCGCGAGCAGCGCCACGGCATCCACGCCGGCGACCTCGAGACGTCGATGATGCTCCACTTCCGCCCCGAGCTGGTGGATATGGGCCGAGCCGAAGATTTTGCGTCGATCGCGGCGCGCGACGAACAGCATTTCACTCATCTCCGGCCGACGGGCCCGCACGCCTATGCGTGGATCGCTTCCGATCTCAACCCGTCTGGTGCGGTCGGCAACGCCGCCAACGCCAGTGCCGAGCGCGGTCGGGCCTTCGCCGACGCGCAGGTGACGGGCATGCTCGAGCTTCTCGCCGAAGTCGCGGCCAAGCGCCTGCCGGACACGCCTGCGTGACGGAACCAGCCCCTACCTTTGACGTTCTGGCGGTCGGGCCAACGAAGGTATGGATCGGTGAAGCGCAATCCCGAACTTGCGCAGGCGGTGCGCGATACGGCGTATTTCCTGTGGGAACAGGACGGCCGGCCCGAGGGGCGCAGCTTCGACTACTGGCTTCGCGCCAAGGACGTTCACATGCGTCAGCTGGCCTACGACCGTTGGCTCGATGAGGGTAGCCCAGGCGGCCGCGACCTCGACATCTGGCTCGAAGCGTCCAAGGACATCGACGAGGCGTAGCTGGCCTTTGACGCAGCTCGTCAGAACTGGCAGTCGGGCAGTTTGCGCGCCAGTATTCCGGTCTGGTTGCCGGCCGCCGCGATGACGCAGAGGCCGGCGCGGCCCGCCTTGCAGCCCATACGGTTGGTGAGCACCACCGCGCCCTCGCCGATGCTGGGGGCGTAGCCGATGTAGGAGGAGAAGCCCGGCACATCGCCGTCCTTCCAGACGACGCCCGTGCCGTTCCCGAACGTCTTGACCTGTTGCCAGGCGAGACCCTGCTCGATTGGCGGCTTGCCGTCGGTCTGCGGATACGGGTGGAAGGCGGTGAGCAGCGCGGCCGCTCCGGCGGAACCCGCACCTTTGCCGGACATCATGAAATCGAGATAGCGCGTCATGTCGCCGAGGGTGGAGCGGAGCGCGCCGGCGCCGTTGAATGCCGGCCATGTATCGTTGTCGGCGGGCGCGCGATTGCCCTTCGGGCCGTAGCCGATGGGAATCTGCGCACCATCGGAGTGGTCCTCGGCGAGGCGCGTGTGGGTCATGCCGAGCGGGCCGGTGATCTGGTCGGCAACGAGCTTGTCGTAGGGTTGTTTGAACGCCCCCACCATGGCCTCGGCGAGGAGCGCGAAACCGAGATTGGAGTAGGTCCAGCTGCTTCCTGGCGCCGTCGCCAGCTTCACGCGGGCAAGCGCCGCGAACATCTGCTCGCGCGAATAGGGGTAGCGCATGTCGGGCAGGTCACGCGGCAGCCCGGAAGTATGGGTCGCGAGGTCGATCAGGCGGACCTTGCCGCCCTGATCGCCTGCGGGAAGCGTGGTGCCGGCCGGCAGGTACATCGACGCCGGGTCGTCCGGCGTCACCAGCTTTTGCGTGATCGCATCGGCAAGCAGCATGGCAGTGAAGGTCTTGGTGATCGACCCAATCTCGAACACCGTGTTGGCATCGGGTGCCGCCGACGCGCCGCCCGCATAAGTGACCGTACCGCTGAACGCGGTGCCGTTCCCCGCCTTGCCCTGATAGGCGATGGCAATTGCCGCGCCTTTGCATTCGGGCAGGGCGTTGATACCGGCGGCGATGGCCCGCGCGGTTGTATCCAGCGGTGCATCCGCCATGACCGGCAGGGGCGCGATCAAGATCGCGGCAACGGCCACGCCGCCAATCTTGCGAAGCCAGCGAGTCACCATCGCCTGCTCCCCACCGCCGTTACGCCGCCGGCGCCTTCCAGGTGGAGATCAGATTGCCGCCCGCGTCGCGCACCTCATAACCCTTGGCGCCCTTGTCGACGACGTAACAGTGTTCGGTGCCCTTGCCCCACGCCGTGCAATAGCCCTTGTCATCGACGCGCCACTTGCCTGTCACGCCTTTGGTCGCGCCCTTTGCCACCTCGAGCGCCGTGCCGTCGGGATTGAAGGTGAAGCTGTAGATTTTGGTGCCGCTGGCACTGACTGCCGTGAACGGCTTGCCGATCCCAAAGATGGTCTTGATCTGATCCGGCGTCAGCGTCGCGGGCTTCGCGGTCGCTGGTGGCGGCGGTAGCGAACTCGCCGTGTTGGTCGCGGCGAACGCGGGGAGGGTCGCCGAAACGAGCAGCACCCCCAGGAACAAACCGATCTTCATCCAGCCCCTCCAGGTCGAAGCCCGATCAGGCGCAGTTTACTCCGATCTGCGGCGGTTGCACGTGAACACTTGTCGCGTGCCGTTGGCTGCGCACAGGTCAGTGCAGGATCTGGCTCAGGAACAGCTTGGTTCGCTCGTGCCGCGGATGGAGGAAGAACTCCTCCGGCTCGTTCTGCTCGATGATCTGCCCCTGGTCCATGAAGATCACGCGGTTGGCGACTTGCCGGGCAAACCCCATCTCGTGCGTGACGCACAGCATGGTCATGCCGCTTTCGGCGAGCCCGATCATCACCTCCAGCACCTCCTTGACCATTTCGGGGTCGAGCGCGGAGGTCGGCTCGTCGAACAGCATGACGTGGGGGTTCATGCACAGCGACCGGGCGATCGCCACGCGCTGCTGCTGCCCGCCGGAGAGCTGGCCGGGATATTTTTTGGCCTGCTCGGGGATCTTGACGCGCTCGAGATAGTGCATGGCGACCTCTTCGGCCTTGGCGCGCGGCATCTTGCGGACCCAGATCGGGCCGAGCGTACAGTTCTCGAGGATGGTCAGGTGCGGGAACAGGTTGAAGTGCTGGAACACCATTCCGACTTCCTTGCGGACGTCGTCGATCTTCTTGAGGTCGTTGGTGAGCTCGATGCCGTCGACGACGATCTTGCCCTTCTGGTGCTCCTCGAGCGCATTGATGCAGCGGATCATCGTCGACTTGCCCGAGCCCGACGGCCCGGCGATGACGATGCGCTCGCCCTTCATCACCCGCAAATTGATGTCCTTGAGCACGTGGAAGTCCGCGTACCATTTGTTGACGCCGATGAGGTCGACCGCCACCTCGTCGGAGACCTTCATCCTGCTGGTGTCGACCGCCACGTCCGAAACGTCCGTCATGCTCATCGCTGGGGTCCTATCGCTTGTAGCCGACGCGCAGCCGGTCTTCGGTGAATTTCGAGTAGCGGCTCATGCCGAAGCAGAAGATCCAGAACACCACGGCGGCGAAGACGAGGCCGGAGGTGGGGACCGTCGACGCCGCCCAGGTGGGGTCGGAGAAGCTGTTGCGCACGGTGTAGAGCAACTCGAAGATCGAGATGATGTAGACGAGGCTCGTGTCCTTGAAGAGCCCGATGAAGGTATTGACGATACCGGGGATCACGATGGTGATCGCCTGCGGCAGAATGATCAGCCGCATCATCGTCCAGTAGCCGAGCCCGAGCGACCTTGCGCCCTCGAACTGGCCCTTGGGGATCGCCTGCAGCCCGCCGCGCACCACCTCGGCCATGTAGGCGGCGGCAAAGAATGACAGGCCGAGCAGCGCGCGCAGCAGCTTGTCGAAATTGACCCCCGTGGGCAGGAACAGCGGCAAGAGGATGCCGGCCATGAACAACACGGTAATCAGCGGCACGCCGCGGCAGAACTCGATGAAGAAGACGCACACGACCTGCACCGCCGGCATCTTCGAGCGCCGTCCGAGCGCCAGGACGATCCCCATAGGCAGCGACATCGCCATGCCGACATAGGACACGACCAGCGTGAGAAAGAGCCCGCCCCACAGCGGGGTTTCGACCATCGGCAGGCCGAACACGCCGCCGACCAGCAGGAACCCCGCGATCAACGGAAACAGGATGTAGAGATAGAGGAGGTTGAAGCCCTTGTAGGGCACCGCGGGAATGGCGAGCGGCACGATGCCCGCCGCCATCAGCAGGAAGAACAGATTGACGCGCCAGCGCTCGGGGTCGGGATAGCGACCATAGATGTACTGCCCGAGATTTGCCTTGACGAAGGCCCAGCAGGCGCCATCCGTCTGCGCGGCGCAGGCATCGCGCGAGCCGTTCCAGACGGCGTGGATGAAGGCCCATTCGATCATCGGGACGACAACCCAGAGAGCGACGATGACGCCCACGATCGTCAAGATCGTGTCCCCGACGCTGCCGAACAGGTTGACCCGCATCCACGGCCAGACGCCGTGGACCCGCGTCGGGGGCGGGGCGGCGGCGAGCATTTCCTGGCGGACGAAGAACACGTCGTCCTGCGACTGCATGTCGGTCACGGCGCGCTCCTAGCGTTCCTTCAACGCGATGCGCGCGTTGAACCAGTTCATGGCGACGGAAATGACGATCGACAGCCCGAGGTAGAACGCCATCCAGACGGCGACGACCTCGATCGATTGGCCGGTGGGGTTGAGCACGTTGTTGCCGACCGCCACGAGATCCGCAAAGCCCACCGCAAGTGCCAGCGAGGTGTTCTTGGTGATATTGAGATATTCGCTGGTGAGCGGCGGGATGATGACGCGCAACGCCTGCGGCAGCACCACGAGGCGCAGCACCTGTCCGCCCTGCAGGCCCAGCGCCCGCGCCGCCTCGGTCTGTCCGCGGTTCACCGCCATGACGCCCGACCGCACGATCTCGGCGATGAACGAGGCGGTGTAGATGCCAAGCGCCAGGAACAGCGAGGCGAATTCGGGCGCGATGGTCCAGCCGCCGTTGATGTTGAAGCGCGTCTTGACGGGGATATCGAAACTCAGCGGCGCGCCGGCGGCGACGAAGGCGGCGGCCGTCAGCACGACGACGATGGCGAGGCCGACCCAGCCCGACGGAAATCCCTGGCCGGTCCTCATGCGCCGCGCAAACGCCCAGGTCCTGACGCCCCAGGCGATCGCGAGCGACACCAGGAAGGCGATGAGGACGATATCGAAGTTCGCTCCGAACACCGGGGCCGGCATGAAGAAGCCGCGGTTGGAAAGCGTGAAGTCTCCGACCTGCATGGCGTCGCGGATCGCCGGCAGCGAGGCGATCACCGCCAGATAGAAGAACAGGATCACCAGCAGCGGCGGAATGTTGCGCAGCACCTCGATATAGACCGTCGCAATAGTGCGGATCAGCCAGTTACTCGACAGCCGCGCGATGCCGACGATGAGCCCCATGACGGTGGCGATGGCGATCGAAAGCAGCGACACGACAACGGTGTCGAGCAGGCCCGCCAGCAGCATGTAGCCGTAGGTGGATGACGAGTTCGTCGGCAGGAAGGTGACGATATCGAAGCCGGCGCGCTGGCCCAGGAAGCCGAAACCGGAGGCAATGCCGCGTTCGTGCAGATTGGTGACGGTGTTGTTGGCGAACCAGGAGACCGAACCGAGGACCGCCGCGACCAGTATGATCTGGACCGCTATGCTTCGAACCAGCGGATTGTTGTACCAGCGGTCCCGGGAAGCGCTCAGCCTTCCCGCGTCGGCAACTGCCATTCATCCGTCCCCGACTGTGACGCCTACGGCGCCGGAAGATGACAGGCCGGGCGTGAGCCCGGCCTGCCTGGTGTCAGCCGATCATTCGATCGGAATGCCGTACTGGAGGCCACCGTCGCTCCACTGGGCGTTGAGACCGCGCGCCAGCTGCATCGGAGTCTTGAGGCCGAGATTTTTCTCGTAGATATCGCCGTAGTTTCCCACGTCCTTGACGATGTTGTAGGCCCACGCCTTGTCGAGGCCGATCGACTTGCCGAAGTCGTTATCGCCCACGCCGAGCAGGCGCTGCACGGCCGAGTCCTGCGAGTTCTTCATGTCGTCGACATTGGCTTGGGTGACGCCGAGATACTCGGCATCGAGCAGGGCGTTGCTGACCCATTTGACGATCTGGAACCACTGGACGTCGTTGTTGCGCACCACCGGGCCAAGCGGCTCCTGCGAGATGATCTCGGGCAGGATGATGTGGTCATCCGGCTTGCTCATCTGCAGGCGGTTGGCCGCGAGGCCGGACCGGTCGGTGGTGAGCGCGTCGCAGCGGCCGGCGTCATAGGCGGCGTTGACGTCGGTCAGCTTATCGATGACGAGCGGGGTGTATTTGAGGTTGTTCTTCTTGAAGTAGTCGGCAAGGCCGGTGACCGTGTCGGTGCCGCCCTGGACGCAGATGGTTGCGCCATCCAGATCCTTCACGTGGGCGATGTTGGCGCTCTTGCGCACCATGAACCCTTCGCCGTCATAATAATTCACGCCCGCGAAGGTGAAGCCCAGCGTCGTGTCGCGGGACATCGTCCAGGTGGTGTTGCGGACGAGCAGATCGACTTCGCCCGATTGCAGCGCCGGGAAGCGCTCGGTGCCGTCGAGCGGGGTGTACTTCACCTTGTCGGGATCGCCGAAGATCGCAGCCGACACAGCGCGGCAGTAGTCGACGTCGAAGCCAGTGTATTTGCCGCTGGAGTCGGGGTTACCGAAGCCCGGCAGGCCGGTGTTGACGCCGCACTGCACGAAGCCTTTTGCCTTCACGTCATCAAGCGTTCCGGCTTGCACGGCGGTCGCGGCGGCCAGGCCGACGCCCGCGGCAAGCGCGATAGTCACGAGCAATTTCTGCATGAAATGTCCCCTGTCTTACTGAGCCTTGTCCCGGCTGGGAGTTGATCTCCCGTCCGACGGCACTGGCCGGCCGATTGGCGGCAAGGCGCTGAGCAGATGGAAGCGACAAGTGACGCGCCCGTCAAGCACATGGTCTGGAAATAGGCGTCGAGGCTTGGGCAGGAGCCGCGTTTGGCGCAAGTTTAGGCAGCGCGCCCACGCCATTCGCCATATCTGTGGGCAGTATGGGTCGCCAGCGAAAGGCGCCGCAGGCATCGGAGAGAAGCTGGCTGGGGAACCTGGAAACGAGCGGTTGAAAGCATCGTATAGCAATAACAATGACTTAGGTCAATGTTTCTAGGCCAATCTAGGACAGCTCTCTAATTCACATCCAGAGCCGCTTTGGTCGTTCGTTTGCGGCCAGGCCAAGCCGAAGGCGTCCAGCGCGGTTTTGCCGTGAATGCGATAGACTGGGGCGATTAAGGATCACTGCGCTGGGGCACGGAATTTGACGCGTCTCTCATTTTTCAAAGCGTTTCAGGATGCGCTGAAGGTTCACGCACCGGCAATTGCTGCCAAGAAGGCGCAACGCAACCAGTCACCGCTGAGCGAGTGGAAACCTGCCGATATCGCCGATCACCTGAGTGCGGCGGACTGGCAGTCGCACAACGCCGAGGTCACCAAATACATCGAGCAGCACAACGACCGGGGCGTGGCCATCACCAGCATGTCTATGGTCGAAGATCGCTTGAAGTGGATGATCGAGCGAAGCTTCATCGCCAACCTCAGTGACAAGAGACGCAAGTGGATTTTCGGTGAAAAAGGGCCGCTCGGTTCATTCGAAAGCCGTGTCCAACTCGCCTACGCGATAGGCCTGATAGGTGACGGTGTTAGAGGCAATGTATGCCGGCCCGGGGCGCAGAACCGGAAGGGTGTGACGGGATGTAAACAAAGATGGCCAAATCAAAGCCACGCCAAGTGGGATAGCGAAGAACAAGAATAGGCCCATGGGTATCCCTGCCTGAGGCGGGTTCTTCTTCTCCAAATATGACCTATGCTGACCGTCGGCACCCAACCTCTCGAAGTGGTTCATTTCCGGCCCGAAACTCGGGTCTATGCCGGGATTGTTTTCCGACCACCTTTTCCCTCTCCAAGAATCCAAATTCGGATCGCCCATCCGCCCATGCCCCCCGGTCCCTTGGCCGTAGAGTAGTAGATTTCACATAGGCAGTCAGTAGACCCCAACCGGCCTCTTGAACGGTCGAACCGGGGCTTCCTGCCAGTCCGGCTTGAGCCAGGGGTAGTCCGTCGACTGCACCAGCTTGGGATGCTTCCGCTTGGCGCTGCGCTCGGCCTCACGCTGGACGCGTGACGCTGCGTCCTCAGCACGCTTCCGTGCCACCTCTGGCCGCGCCTCATACTCGGCACGTCGCGTTACCTCGCGTCGGGTGTGTTCCTCGACGGAGACATAGCCGGGCTCGCCTGGTCCCGGCGAGATGTGGATGTTCCAGTCGTTGCCCATGCCCAAACATCGGCGAGTCGGCGCGACCGGAGCCAGCCGCTACCCCTTGCGGAAAAAGGCGTACACCGACACAAGGCGCGTATGGAGCCAAACAAGACTGCCATCGAGCGCGCCTTCGAGCTGGCAAGATCCGGCACGGTGTCGAACGTCAGTCAGTTGAAGGACAAGGTGCGCGCGGAAGGGTATGACCCGGACCAGCTAAGTGGGTCGGAGCTGCACCGCCAGTTTCGCGGGATTATTGCGCAAGCCCTCAAGAAATAGCGCCCGTTGACCCGAAACGAAAAACCCCTCTGCGGCGCGGGTTGAGGGCGGGTGTCGCAGGAGGGGTCTAACACTGATTTTTCAGTAGGGAAGCAACGCGCCGATCGGTGTTGCGGTTCCAGCGAAAGCGCTCAGTCGCTATTGCCGCCATCG